>ERZ773006.6-NODE-6-length-232803-cov-7.16982_pt1 | contig 232803 bp, 226 predicted proteins | sample MGYA00580843_ERZ773006 | MGnify/ENA primary metagenome ERZ773006 (study PRJEB29015, sample SAMEA2738011) | human oral metagenome | biome: human oral; feature: human-associated habitat; material: dental | place: China | collected 2052 ...
ACTCACTCACTCACTCACTCACTCACTCACTCACTCACTCACTCACTCACTCACTATCAACCAACGCCGAGGTTGCTGCATGGTGACTGCCTAAAGTTAATGCCTAGAGAGCTGGCTGATAATTCTATAGATTTAGTAGTCTGTGATTTACCCTATGGCACAACCAATGCAAAATGGGATTCAGTCTTAGATTTAGAAGCACTTTGGGAACAGTATAAACGAGTTGTGAAACCAAATGGAGCTATCTTACTCTTTGCACAAACTCCGTTTGATAAAATCCTTGGCTGTTCAAATATAGAGCAGCTAAGATATGAAATCATCTGGGAGAAAACTCATGCCACTGGCCATCTAAATGCAAAGAAGATGCCATTAAAAGCCCATGAAAACATTTTAGTCTTTTACGAAAAATTACCAACATACAACCCACAAAAAACACAAGGACACACAAGAAAAGTTTCATCTGCCAAATCAAAAGTCCAATCATTAAAAAGGCACAAAGAGAACATGAAAGACGGCAAAGCCATTTATGGGACATATAATGAAACCAGTTATGATTCGACGGAACGTTATCCACGAAGTGTTCAAGTATTCTCAAAAGATGTTCAGACATCAAAGCTGCATCCAACACAAAAACCAGTGGCCTTATTAGAGTGGTTAATTAAAACTTACTCTAATCCCGGCGACACTGTTTTGGATAATACAATGGGTTCTGGCTCTACTGGTGTTGCTTGTATTAATACCGGGCGTAAATTTATTGGAATTGAACTGGATGAGAAATATTTCTATATTGCCAATAATCGGATTTTAGAAACAATGAGTGATAAAAATAAAGATTAATAATTATCTTGTTGATTCCACTTAGTTTATAATAGTCGTTGTAAATTATTTTACAACTATTATTATTTTTTAACATAAAGGAGTTTTTATAATGAGAGTAAAAAACTTATTCAATGAACAATCATTTTTCTTCAACCCTAAAGGAAATCATCTAATTGTTGGTGAAAACGGAACAGGAAAAAGTAAATTTCTGGAGGCCTTGCGTCGTCCTGATGATATTGATACATTTGAGATTGATATGAATCTCAATAACAAAGGAGAAAAAGTTGAATTTATAGAGCCAGTATTTAATTATTCTGATTTGGGATTATCTAAATTGGTTCACCAATTTTATCGTCATAAGCTTTGTGACGGAGATGTGTACGATAAGGTCTTAGATGTTCTTAAATCTTTTCCCGGACTTAAAGATGTTTTAGAGCAAGAAATTGACTGGCGTTATGATGAGTATGACGCTAGTTCAGGGCAGAAAGAAATTATCCGTATAATTGTTTCGTCAGCGCTGCTAATTCTTGATTCGAAATCTGAGGGTTCACATATTCATCTTTTGTTTGACGGACTAGGCTCTCAACTAAGCTCTTCAAATGCTGAAAAGCTTCCTGAAGCATTGTTAGATGTTATTGAATTTCTGGATTACTTATACCCTGAATTGCCAAAGACCAATATCTCAGTAGTGACATACAACGAAAAGATACAGATGTTCTTTTTGACTCAAAAAGGTTTCAATCTTGTAAGAATGTAAAATCTACATATATTTTGTTTAAAGACTAGATTTTTAAAATTTTCTAGTCTTTTTTTATTATTTTTATAGCAAATGCGATATTTTCTCAAAAAATATGGTATAATAGACAAAACGATTAAATAATAAGGAGATGTAATGAATATGAGGTTATTCATAAGTGAATTAATGAGTGGAAACAATCAATATAATCAACTAAATAGATTCTTTTTTCATCTAACACCGTCTGGAATATTATTTATGATTTTTTCTTTAATCTTAGTTAGTTTTCTTTTTTGGTTTTTTATTTCCATATACAAGAACACTATTGCAAAAACAAGGTTGTTCCAAAAACATTTTAAAACAGGTCATTCATCCATTCCTAATTCTGGGTTTGATAAGGTTGATTTTTATTTCATAGGATTTGTTGTTTCACTATTACCAGTCCTATGTATCATGTCTTTTCTGTTTTCTAATGTCTCTATGTTTCAAGCTTATGCAAGAGAATCAGAGGCCGTTGACAGTCTTCAAAGAAAAGATATTTTTGAAAACTATGATTCTAAAGTAGTGGTTACAGGCAACTATAGATATTCAAACTATACAGAGAATGAAGTTAAAAATGTGTTTTTAGTCTTAGAGAAAAAAGATAAGTCATCTTTTTATTCCAACCCATACTATTTACAACCAGTTAATAAGGTTGAGCTTTCAATTGATGGTGTTGGCGATAGAGGATTTAAGCTCGTTGACACAAATGTAGATTTTCTTCCCCCAAGAAAATTCTTTATTAAAAAAGAAGATGCCCCAGAAATTTACAAGAAAATATTAAAATATAAAAAAGAAATAGAATCAAAAACTGAGAGGAATTAAACTATGTTACCTATTTTACCTAATTTTACACCAATCAAAATTGACCCAATTATTGATTTATTTACCAAAATAAATAATAATGAAACATTACTAAGCCAATCAGATAAAGGAGATTTAGGATTCTTTTATATTGAATTAGTTTTCTTAATATTGACTATCTTTATAACCACTTTGGTTTATTTTTGCAAAAGAAAAGATGACAAAAAAATAGCAAAACAAAAAGCAAAAGAAGGACTTTGTGTGATGCTACTTCTTGTATACTCTTCTCTTTTCACATATTTTACAGCAATAAATCCAACAATTAGCAAATATAATGAAATCAATAATTTACAGTTAGAAACAGTCTTCTCCAACTACAATATTGACAGAGTTGAAAGTGTAAAGAATAATGAAAAAACTGTAATTTATGATGCTTCTGGGAACAAAAAACCAGAAACTCAGTTCAAAATTTACTTAAATAAAACTATAAACAGAAATGATATAAGCAAATCTATATATCGTTATCTAAAAAAATCTGTTGTTATCAATGTTACAAAAGTTAATAAAGACGGCTTTGATATTCTTCTCCCTAATGGAAAAGTTGTAACAATCAAAGAGAAAGATGCTGAACAAATCTTCAACACTCTAAACAAAATTAAAGCAAAAGAAAGTGAGAATTAAAATATGTTTTCAAATATTACAGAAATTAATCCTATTTTAGAATTGTTTATGTCTAAGAACCCCCCATCATCACTCTTTGTTATTCTGTTTTTTATATATTTAGTATTTTTTGTAGTAATGGCAGGTTTGTCACTTTTAATTAGTGATTTTACAAGAATAAATAAATACACTCCTTTTGTACGAAAAATAATTTCGTGGCAGAAATGGTTATACATTGTAACATTTATTGCCATATGTCTTGTATTTGTATTTCATTATGAAACCACCAATAAAGCTATTAGAAAAACACCATTAAAATCTGTATTTTCTAGTTATCGTATCGCTAAAATTAAACAACCAAAAGAATCTGATTCAGCTATAACTTATGATGCTTTTGGAAACCAAAAATCAGAAAGACCAAAAACTCTTTTCAAGGTCTATTTAGATAAAACAAAAGATGTTAAAAATATAGAGCTGGAACATGATGTTATATTGGAAGTTTCAAAAGTCAATAAAGACAGTTTTGACATTATTCTACCTGATGAAAAAGTAGAGACAATTAAAAAGGATGATGCTTTGCAGAAGAGAAGACTGATTAATCTTCTCTTTCTTTTTTTATTTTATAATATTAAATGTAAATCATTTTACAATATAAAATTAAAATTTAACAAAAGAAAGGAATCTTGTTTTAAAGGATAAAACAAGATGGTAAAAGAAAAATGAAAAAAGATTATGTTATCCCAGTCGAATGGACTATTGTGAAGAATGTTAAAGTTTCGGCAGAATCTCTAGATGAAGCAAAAGAACTCGCAGCTTTTGCTTCTGTTGAAACAGGAACATACTTGGATGGTTCATACAGAATCAATGAAGAGTTACTTGAAGAATTTGAGGAAAGTCGCAAACAAAAAGAAAACATTGAAAGCAATAAAGAAAAGTTGTTGGATAAAACTTTCTCAGACGATTTTCTTTCATCTCTGCCTCTACGTTGGGTATGGGTTGGTAAAGTTGATGCTGTTTTGCCAGATGGTGAAACATGTAAAGCTGTCAAATTTAGCCGCTCTGAAGGTTGGGGAGTGAAGGCCACAACCACAGAAATGGTTTTCGTACCTCAGGATGAGCCAAATCTTCTAGATGAAGAAAATTACTTTGATGTGTACAAAGTTGGTTTCGAGGGTAGTGATTCCCTTTATAAGACCATTGATTTTGTTTCTACATCAAAACTAGAGAGCTACCTCAAAGAAAATCTCAACAATATGGCTGAGTTCTTTGATGCCATCTCTAAAAAGTAATAATCCTTTTCATAATCTCTTCCACATTTATTTAATTAAAAAGGCTAGACAAAAAATCTAGTCTTTTTTGTTTTATTTCTGAGAATATCGTATATAGCAAAAGTGATATTTTGGATTATTTATGGTATAATAGACAAATAGGAAAACAAGACAAAGAATGAGAGAGGGTAAACAAACAATATGTCATATAGATTCACATTTTATTTCAAAAACGACATAAAAGACATAAAAGACTTTCTGGAGTTTCAAGAGAAAGTTACCAACAGTTTTTCATTAAATAACTTCATCAAACTTCTAGATACTTGGATTATTGATAAAGCTTTTCTAGTTAAAAAAGGGAAGCTACCTCTAAATAGATTTTACAGCGAACTATACCTAAAATGCCAATCTATATCCATGTCATTTTATTTTTGGCCAGAATATGATTTAGTTGGAACTATTTTGAATTATGGGTCAAATAAAGATATTGAAAACCTTTATGACTGTAGTTTCTATTTCCAAGATAGTTCTGATGAAGATTATCCATATAGCTCTTATGAGGGGCTTCCTGAAAAACTATTAGAACATTTCAAGAAAGAAGATGACTACAATACAGCTTCCGAGCGTTACCATCAACTTTGTAAAGAGCTAAAAATTAACGAGATTCTTTATGATAAAGACAGTCAGCTAGCTCACATTCGACTCAAAGTCATTAAAGACAGGAAGTATGACATTGCAGTCATAAAAATGTGTTCCTGCATTGAATCTCATCTGAGAGATACTTTAGATAACGATAAAGGCGTTTTTGAAGAAATGTCAAACTATTTAGAAACAACAAATTGGGATAAATTAAATACCCAACATTAATTAAACAAGGAGAAATAAAAATTATGCTAGTAAAAACACTAATGATTATCGGTCTAATATTAGCTTCAATGCTATTGATTGGAGCTACTGTTATTAATGTTAAGGAAGTTGATAAAGAGGTATAATTCATGAAAAAAAATAACAAAAAAATCAAAATAAACCCAAATGTTGATTTATCTGATGCAACACTAGAAGAAATGACACAAGTAGAACAAGAATTGCTTGTCAAACTGGCCAAAAAGAAACTTACTTCAAAAATGGTAGAGGATGCCTACAAAAAACATCCAGATTGGCCATCACCAGCAGCAACAATTATGCCCGTAAGAAGCACGATTGGCTATACAGCTTTGTTTGGGAATTATTATTTGTTCTATCTGACAATTCCTGAATTGCTAGATGTTCTTTTGGTTGATAATGTTTTCTATGATGAAAAAGAAATGAAATGGAGAGTTAAATTTAAAGGAATTGATATTGATAGCCTAGATAAAGCTGTTGGATTGTTTTTCAAATCTATTTCCTTTAAAGAATTGTATTCCGGGAATGACCTCTATAAACTGATGTTTAAGTTTTCGTTTGTAAAATTTCCTAAGTCACCACTAGGTCTATCAAAAAAAGAATTTGACGATTTGGTTTATGATTTGGCATCAAAACCAGAAGTTTTAAAAAATAAGCTAGACATTATCCAAGTCTTAGAAAATGAATTAAAATATCATGGCTATAATTTAGGAGCTACCCCATTTATCAAGCATAAGGATGTTCCTAAAAAACTATATAGAACTATGATGAACAATGACGCCTCAGACATCATCAGTTATGTTCCAAAAACAAAAATCTTTGACTTATGGAAAGAAAACCCTAATAAGCAGTTAGAAGAATCAAATGGTTTTTATGACTATATTGTTAATATCCATGAATTGCCTGATGATACTTACATTAATATTCGCATTACCTCAGAGAAACCAATGCTAACAAAATTTTATTGGCCACATCCATGCAATCAGTATAGGGGTTACACCCGTTTCTTGCCAAACAATCTTCAAAGCCTATTAAGACCTAAAAAATTAGCTGATAAGATTTTAAGAGAATTATCACCTATTGTCAAAATAGAGACCTATCCTAGCCTTAGAATTAAAACTGTTTTGGAAAGTTTAGACAAAGGATATGAAATTGAGAACTTCAAGTCATTGATTAATTTCTATGTCAAATCTTTGCAGCAAAAAGGCCTGATTGACAAATTACAAATTGAAGTAACTCTAGAAGATATGTTAGAAGAAACATTAAAAGAGGCTGATTTCGTGGAGAAGGTAAAATCAAGAAGCAAAACATGCTTGCATATTGTAGGAAAATCATCAAATGGACTGGGGGATGAAGTTTTGACCTCAGAATAACTTTGCTCATTAGTTATAATAAAATATAGAAAATAAAAATAAAGAAAAGAGAAATAACTAGATGAAAGGAAAAAACAATCGAATCTCAAAAATAGAAGAAATTGAAAAAGGTCAAGAAGTTCAGGTTGAATTTTTATATATAGGGGAACAGGAGAAAATCAATGGCTGCACACCCTATAATTATGCTATAGGTGCTATTGATTTCAAGAACTTGGTTTCCCATAGATTTGATGACAGAAACAATGAAGAAATTTGTGAAAAAGTTGTTGTATATATTGTTTTGCGAGAATATCAAGATGGCAAGCAAGACATTCATTACATTGATGTAAGTAATATCTTGAATGATGAAAGAAAAGACTCAGAAAAAGCACTAGATGCCTTAAACAAGCAGATGGAGCGCCTATCTATCTTGTCTTACAAAGAGTTTCTTGATGCTTTTGGAAATAATGTCATTACATTTACACCAGAAGTCATTACTGTTTTATCAAGATATGGTTCAACCGATACAAATCTTCTGTTAAAGTTTGATATTTCAAAAAATGATGTATCAAATGTGTCCGGCTCATCAGATTCAACACTGGTAAGTATAAATAATTTATATACTTATAATGTGTTTGACACCTTTTCAAAAAAGACTGAAAAAAAGAAGACAGACTTTAAAACTCTCATCAAACAGTCTAGTCAAGGAATTATAAAACCTCATTTTTGTGTTATGGTTAAGAAATCAAAAAAATCATCAAAACAAAATGAGTGTCCAGAACATCCTTTGAAGTCAACTATCCTTGATAACAAAAACAACAATGATAAAAAAGAGAAAGCAAAAACTTCTCATTTACAAAGGGTTTATTACCCAGCATTGGTAGTTGGTGGCCTAGACAATGAAGATAAAAGTTATCTACTTTGGGAAGACTTCTTTAACTTGATTGTTCAGGCGCAGGAAGTCATTGAGATGGTTGATAATGGGGCTTTCTTTGTTGATGGTATTTTGTATTTACCAAAAATCGTTGATAAAGCTTCTGATTAATTTTTAGGTTTTAAAAAGACATCTATTATTGAATTTAGTAGATGTTTTTTTATTGATTATAATATTCAATGTAAAAACAAGTTTTACAATATTATTATTTTACAATTCAAAAAAGGAGGTTCATGAAAATGAACAATAATAAATTAACAAAAATTGCCGCTAAAGGCATGACAAAATTTGACCTTGCACCCAAAAAAGAGGTGGCAATTGAGCAGCTTAAATCCATCCAAAAGGAACTTGCTAATATTGGCAAGGAATACAAATTGAACATCATTTCAAAGCTTGACAACTTTCGTGGAATTGCGAAAGCTTTACAAGCACTTCGTGTATCAGGAGTTGATGTACTGACCTTAGAAGAAATCAAAAAAATTGGTTTCTATACTAAGTTAGCTCGTCAAAATCTTTTTGAAGAAGTTCTGCTTCGTGAAAAAGTCTTTGAAAAGGCTCTGAATAGCTGGGTGGAAGCTAAGTCTGTTTTTGATTTAGGCATCAGCTTTGATGAGAATTCTAAAGAAGCAAAAGTAGACGGCAACCATGACATCTATCTAAAGATGTCTGATAAGAAGCCCGGAAAACTTGTAGACATCATTGCAGAAATTGACCAAAACATTGATTTCTGTGAGAAACTGATTTGCCAAAGCCGTTTCAAAGAAATTCAAGCTGCTTTTGTAGGAGTTGGATATGATGAATTTGCAGAGGATTTCAAGAAAGACTTGCGAATCCTTAAAGGTCAATTTGTTATCCTAAAAGAATCTCTCAATGGCTACAATATCAATCTTGAAGAGTATGTAGAACATACTCTAAAAGGAATGGTTGATTTTGCCAACACAGCATTTAACCATTACACAAACATCAATACTCTCAAAAAAATGGAAGAGTATGGTAAATTTGTGGACATGGAAGAAAAGCGCATCAAAGACGAAGAGAAAGCAGCAATTGATTTCTTCTGGGGAACATTCAGTAAGAAATTTGTCTGGAATGTTATTCCAAAAGATTTTGCTTTTGCAGTTTTCCGTAAAACAATCGGCGGTCTGACACAGACTCGCTTCCATGAATTAAGTCAAGAATGGATGAATGATAATCCAAGCTGGACTTACAAATTCGGCAATCTAAAAATTGTTGTTGGGTCTAAAATGGATGAGGTTGAACCTCTCGAAAAAGAACTCAACATCAAAGTGAAACGTCAAAAAACCGTTCGTGGTTATTTGCGTCTTGCCAAATAATGTTATCAAACATAAAATAAAGTCTTTTATTCAATAAATAAAAGGCTTTTTTTATTTTATAACTTATGTTATAATAGAATCAAGAATATATATCAAATAAAATAATTGGAGAATTAATAATATAATATGAATAAAGCAAAATCTTTTTTATTCAAATTGATTGATGATAGAAAATGGAAGGTAACTCAATCATTTGAATTTGATTATCACAATGAAATTTGGAACAGGTTGGCCCTTGAATACTTGGTCAACCCTAAAAGCCATGAACCTAAAATCTTACAACTAAAACAAATTCAAGCAGACCTTTTTAATTCAGATAAACATGATTACTGGCAGCGCAAACTACAGAATAAGTCTTTAGAAGACTTTGAAATCGCTGTATTGTTGAGTACCTTTGAAAACTGGTATTTAAAACCAGAAAGTATTACATGGTTTGCATCTATGTTCAAGAAGTTTGAAGAAAAATATAGTCAAAATAATTATGTAGGCAGCAAAAACAATTTTTTCTCTGAAGTCAATTCAGCATTGTCTAACAAAGAACATAAAATGCCTGTTGTGTTCGTTCAATCTTTAGCGTCTGACAAATTACTAGACCAAAAGATTACAGAATTAGATAAAAAATATCAAGATATTAAAGGAGTATTTTAATGATGAAAAGAAATGATTTATATGATTTATCTAGAAAGTTAAACAAAGAGCTTTCTGAAATTGCAGAAGATAAACGCTATGTTGATGTTGATTTTGTAGGACGCTTCCGTGGCTCTAATTTTGGCAGCTTTTATTGGGGTGGCCTAAATACCAATGTTTTTCAGTTGCTCTTGACCGTAAAAGATAATGGTAAATACACGTTTACTGTAAAATTTGTGGATAGTGTAGAAGATTACAAAAACAAGGCATCTGATTTAGATATTAAAGAATGTTCTAGTATGGTTTGTTTTGACAACTACGAATTTACTACATACGAATCACTTGTAGACCATATTCAGATTATGGTGAGAACATTATTCAAATTGTATGGTATTGAAAAGAATGGAGAGAATTAAGGACTATGGCATTACCTAAATCAAGAAATTTTAAAGCGGAGCGTGCAGCACGCGCCGCATCAAGAAATAATCAAAAAGAAAACAGCCTAAGGCCAAAACCAAAGCTAGAGCCTAAATTCCTTTATGGCCATAAGGTTCATTTTATGGCCAAGGATAAACGCCTAAAAAACAAGAGAAAAGCTTACTTCTGGAAAGCTGAGGTTGTTCATCCTTTATCAAGAAGAAAACAATTCCTTGAAAAACATGTTCCAAAGTTGGAACGATATAAAGACAGGCGATTCAACAAAATCGACAGATACATTGACCTTGAATATAAGCAACTAGAAGCACTTGAACTACGGCCGACTGCTGTGATTTTCGGTCTAAAAACTAAAAACAAAGAAATTTCTTATAAAGACGGAACGATTTCTGTTAAAACTGGGCACAACCCAGAAAATCCCAAATTTCAAGCTATTTTAACATTTAAAAACGTGGATGGCTCAGATAACGAGTTATCATTTAGTAAAAAAGAAATTATGGAATTATGGTTACTTCGTCGCCTAGAAACATCTTTTAGTGGCCCTGTTGGCAAATGGGAAGTCCAAGACTACTATTACCTTGCCAGAGCTGTTCTTAGAGTTATTTATGCTCTACTGGCTAGCTCAAAATAAAACAAAAAAGACGTAAGTAAAATTTACGTCTTTTTCTTTCTTATATTACAGTTTAGATTTATTAATAATGTAAATCAATCTGTAACTCGCCAGAAACCTTGTGTTCCATATCAAAGATATTAAGCATATCTTCTGAATGAAGATGTTTAATTCGCTTCCTGACATCTTGGTCTACTAAGTCAGGCAACACCTTAGAGTTCTTCTTAATGTAGTCCACAGGAACGAATTTGTTATTTCCTGTATAATTTTCGATTAAGTCATACAAGAACAAATCCCCAAGACTTTCAAACAGTGGAACAATTGTGTAACCTGCTGCATCAATAGCGGCTGCACAACTCATTGACTCTACATTTTTATAATCATATAGAGAAACAGCTTTATCTAACAGCAAACTCTTTGTCCAATGTCCAAAATCGTTAAGCAATTTATTAAAGTCTCGCTCAACCCAACCGGAACGAAATTCAGCCTGAGTAAGACCAACAACAGCATACCCACCGGGCTTAATGACTCCGAAATCAAGAGGCATAATAGTCTTTTCTCCAGACCAACCAACTGATTTCTCCCAGATTTCAGCCTCAACGCCATCAAAAGACTTAGATAAAACCTTGAAGAAATGAGGTTGATATTCCTCGTCTAGTTCTATCAATGCAAACACTCCTCCAAGAGGGATATTTTTTACAAGCTCTGACGGAGCAAACACAACTGATGATTCCATATCATTCTCCTTTTAATTTTTATTTTAAAATAATATATTTGTAAAATGAATAACTTTTACAAATAATAGTATAACTGTTATTGATTTATTAATTGTTTTATAATAAGAGATGTAAAACTTTTTATTTTACAAATATATTATTTTTTTTATTTCAGGAAGGAGTATTTGACATGAAAACAAATACTAAAACTAATACTTTTATCAACAACATCAAAGAAATTTTTAAACAGCAAAAAGGCCCAGTAAAAGAATCTGCTTGGGTGGAATTCTTAAAAGATGTTGAAACTCATATTCTAAAAAAAGACAATAATGGCATTGAACTCATCAAGGCAGAAATTGTTTATGATGATGCAGCAAGCAAAGATTTGCAAAAACAAACCCTTATTCTGGGAATTAATATAACTTCAAAAATGGGCAAAGGAATTCCATTGGTTATCAAGTTTTCTTGCCACTTCATTGATGGCAAACTCTTAATCAAGACAGCCTATAAAGAGCAAAATTCCTCATATGCTCATCAATGGAGAGCTGAAGATAATTATACTTATCTGTTGAGGGAAATTGACTTCATGTCAGAAAGTCATGAAGCTATGAAAAAGCAATATAACAACTATATTGATTTCATTCAACATGACATTGACAAGTTATTGAGCTTTGCTGATGCACACTAATCAAATCTTTATTTCAGGAGTTTATAATGATGAAAGTAATTACAGCTAAAGTTGTTAAAGAAGAAAAAAGACATCTTCATCAAATGTCTGAAAAAGAAGTAACATACATAGAAAAGACATTGCAGAATTTTCTTGGGAAATACTTTTACAATGGTGGCAAATATCGCATTTGCCCACACGCTAAAGAAAGAATTTTTCGAAAAGGCAGAGGTGAAGTGACTAAACGCAGCTTAAAAATGGTTCTTTTGTTTGGTAATCTAATTGAATTTAAGAAGATTACATTTTCAGACAAACAAACAGAACTACGTTGTGTATTTCGTTTAGATGAACAAATCGTTGTTTATGATTTCTTCAGACACACAATCGTTACATTCTGGAAAAATTCTAAGGATGACCACCATGAAACTTTAGATGTTTCTAAATATACACTATCTAGAAAACAAGTCTCTAAGTTTCTTGATGAACTCATTTCTGCTTAGTTTATGTTTCTCTATTATATTAAAGAAGTCTACTTTTTAGACTTCTTTTTTCTTTGACAACTTATAACGTTTGCGATATAATAGTTTCAGAAATAAAAGTAAAGTATGAGGTGCAGATATAGAATATGTTGTTTTTATTTAATCTAGTAATGTTTACAATTTTCTACTTAATTCTAGATTATTGTTTTGTAACAAATGGAAAGCCAACTATAAACAGAGTATTGAATAGCTTGGTGTTAATTTTGGGCGTGTTTCTGATGACTGTATTTGATAGATTTTCACTACTTACATTAGTGCTGTCTTTTTATACTCTAACTCATGGACACCTAGAGTTCAGGAAGTCAAAGGAAAGCCTAGATATTGATTTTTACAAGAAAATCATGAAATTCTCAGTGATTGTTATTCTTGTCTCTCTTGTGTTACTGGTTATTGGACTATGATAAAATAATTCCATTTTGATTTGATTTAGAATAATTTATTTATTATTGAAAGGTGGTGATAGAATGACCTTAAAAGAAGAGTTTGAAAAACTTCTTTGCGACTACAAAGGTCAGTTAGATAATAGTAATGAGAATTCCCATAAAATAACGAGAAAATTTTCTCGGAAAGTATCTAGATTCATCATTCAGAATATTGAAAATCTGAATGTACACGATTTAGAGCAATTGAATGATTATCCTGAATTACGCAGAAAAATTTCTGGTAAGGCACTGATGGTCTTCAAAGTCACACAAATCATCCACCTTTCAGGTGGTGAGATGTAGGCGAATCTTATTATGTTGAGCTATTAAATTGATTTCAACCTTTTTCTTTGATAAAATTGATTGAAAAAGGAAAATGAAAAGATAAATAGGTAGATAGGAGGAAAAATGACAAAAACAAAACATAAATCCTATAAGTTTCGTCTCTATCCAAATCAGAAACAAATGCTAATGTTTGAAAAGACCTTTGGCTGTTCGCGTTTTATTTGGAATCAGATGCTGGCTGATAAAATAGCTTATTATAAGGAAACAGGACAAACTTTGAAGAATACACCTGCCCAATATAAGAAAGAATTCCCTTGGCTGAAAGAGGTAGATAGCCTAGCTCTGGCAAATGTCCAATTGAATCTTCAAAAGGCTTATCAATCATTCTTTAAAAATAAAAACCATTTTGGTTTTCCTAATTTTAAATCGAAAAATAAAATGACTCATCAATCTTATCGAACCAACAACAAACAAGGAGTAGGAACAATTAGATTAAGTGATAACAATAATCAAATCAAACTCCCAAAGATTGGTTGGATAAAAGTAAAGGCTCATAGGAAACTAAAAGGTGTAATAAAAAGCGCTACGATTTCAAAGACCTCAACCGGTAAATATTTTGTTTCGATTTTGTGTGAAATTAAGATTGAGGTTGAAGAGAATATTAAAACTTTCCCAAAAACGAATTCCAACATTGGGATTGATTTAGGGTTAGAGCATTTTGCTATTCTCTCCACTGGAGAAAAGATTGAAAATCCTAGATTCTTAATCTCGGCCTCTAAAAAATTAAGGAGAGAACAGAAAATATTATCTCGTAGAGGGCTGTTGGCAAAGCAGAGGGGCAAAAGTTTAAATGACTGCATGAATTATCAGAAGCAGCGCCTAAAGGTTGCTAGACTTCATGAAAAGATTTCTAACCAAAGAAGAGATTTTCTTTCCAAGTTGAGTATCAATCTTATCAAGAACCACGATAAGATTTGTATGGAAGATTTAGCGAGTAAAAATCTCATGAGAAATCACCATATTGCCAGAGCGATTGGGGATGCTTCTTGGTCTGAATTCTGTAGAATGTTAGAGTATAAGGCTGAATGGTATGGGAAACAGATTATTAAAATTAATAGATGGTTTCCATCATCTCAACTATGTTCAAACTGTAAAACGAACTCAGGGAAGAAGCCACTTCATATTAGAGAGTGGACATGCGATAGTTGTGGCACTCGTCATGATAGAGACCTCAATGCCAGTGTGAATATTCTACATGAAGGCTTGCGTTTGGCATAACTCAACTAAAATGAACCGTAGGAACTACGGGGATAGCTTGGTAAATTTGTGTAACCTCTGGGAACTAGACACCTAGTTTCTAAGTCTGTACATTACCCAAGAAGCTCATCCCTTTTAACAAAATAGAGGGATAGGTAGCTCACACCATGAACAAAAATAAATCAAATTAATTTTATATTCAAGGAGAATATTATTTTATGAAAAATATGGTCAAACTATCAATGGTTACATTTGCTGCTATTAGTGGACTTCTTTATTCTAGCAATGTTTTAGCTAGTGAAGTCACTAAGGAAGGTACTGAGGTTTCTGTCAAACAACCAGAAATTGATGTTACTCGTCAAGATGATACATTTTACACAAAGATTGATGTAAAAGTGTCAACAGCAATTCCAGATGATATTACCATCAATCAAGGAGACACAATGACCATGCCCTTGCCAAAAGAGCTTGAATTGGAAACAACTTATGATTTCCCAGTAAATGCTCCTGACGGTGAACCGGTAGGTCAAGCTACAGCGAACGCTACGACAAATACTGTCACTACAGTGTTCAATGATTATTTTCAAAAGAAGCCTTTGAATAAATCAATTTCATGGACTATGCGTACACAAATTAACCGTGAAGTTGTAAAAGACGAAGGCACAATGCACCTTGATTTTAAGGGCACTGTTGTTGATGTTAAGACTGGCTCAAAAGGCGACACCAATCTCAATGAAGAATTGTATAAATGGGGGCGGCAGGATAAGGATGATGCTTCTGTAGTCCACTGGGTTGCTCGCGTAAATTATCGCAAGGCTAGTCTTAAAGGTGTCCATGTTCATGATACTTGGGATGAATCACAAGAGTATGTTCCGGGGTCAATGATTGTAAATTACCTACATTCAGCAAACCCTTGGACTCTTGCATATACTGCTGACCCAAGCTTCGTGAAAATCCGTAAAGACGGTTTTGATGCGGAAGTTGGTGATTTGGATAAAGTTGTAACTTTTGAATACAGCACGCGCTCCAAAGACCGCTCTATCATTCCTACTAACACCTTTACGGTACAAGCGCAAGATTACTTCTTGCAGCACGAAGTGAATTACAAATGGGCGGATGGCTCAGGTGAAGCTGATGGCAAAAATAAGCCAAAAGATAAGGTAAAACCAAAAGAATTTGAACCTAAAAAGGAAGAAAAGAAAAAGACTGAAAATGTCAAGGTGACACCTAAACCTGAAGAAAAGCCGAAGCCTAAAGAAGATACACCAAAACCACCAGCACCAGAGGTTGAAAAACCAAAGGCTGAACCAAAAGAAGAGCCTAAGAAACCAGAACCAAAACCTAAAGAAACTCCTAAGCCAAAGGAAGAAAAACCAACACCAAAACCAGAAGTGAAAGAAGTTCCTAAGCCAACTGAGCCTAAGAAAGTTCTTCCTAAAACTGGTTCAGATGACCGTGTTGTAAAAATTCTTGCAGGTCTGGGATTTGGAATTCTGATTGGCGTAATTGCTCTTATGACTGGTGGTACTAAATCTACAAAGAAAGGTTAAAAAGGGTGCGCTGCTTGGAAGACATCCAAAAAATTAAAGCAAAAATTGAATGGCTCTTAGAAAACTTTTCTCAGAGCGAAATGGCCAAAGAGACAAACGTACCACAATCTACGTTGTCTTACTTGAAGAAAGGTACTCGCAAAATCCGCAATCTCTCTGTTGGCACTGTTCAAGAATTAATTCAATTCTATGACAGGCATCACAAGGAGAAAGAGTGATGCGTGGGTTTATGAATGTACACGGATATATCAAAATCAGGCTGGATAATACATCTTATTATCCGCCTGTTTCTGGTAGTCAAGACCAGAAAGGATATATTCGCCAAGGATTACAGTTAATCCGTGATTATTCTGGTAATTACAGTGTTTTTGATAGTCAAAACCGTCTTTTAGGAGAAATACCTAAACGACTATCAAAACTATATCATCTTTCTGAAATCATCTACAATAAAAGTTATGAAAGACTTGCTATTCGTTATGAGATAGAAAGAGATAGTTACCAAGGCTTTCTGTTTATTGACTGTTATTAAAATAGAATAAAATAAAAAGGCCTCTTGATTGCAAGGGTCTTTTTATTTTTCTGAATTGTTTTATAATATACTCTGTAAAAGATTCATTTTACAAAAGCATATTATTTTATAAAAAAGGAGTATTAACATGGGCATTGATACAAATGTTAAGATTATTGGAAAGTTGGATGTTGACCAACTTGTTACTTTTATCAAAGAAGAAATTTCTGAGAGCATCACAACTAGTATTGAAGAAGAAGAACAATTCTTTGACACTAGAAGTGATATTGTATTTTTGGGTATTGATGGCATTGAAAAAAGGGATGTGGGGTGGATTCACATTTCCTATAACGGAAAAAATCGAAGCATTTTTTATCTTTACAAAGACACCTTTTGGTTTAGTCCGCAAGATATTGCATCTAACATCAAAAATGGAACTCCAGAACTGAATGGCCTTTATACTTATCTTTCACTTGGGTTTGATTCTGATGCTGTTGAAATCATGACAAAGATTGCCAAGAAGTTTGGTGGTTATATTGATGAACAAGACACTGACAACATCCCTTACAAAAAGGTTGAGATTGATTAACTTTTCATTCTTATTTATTAAATGTCTGAATTTATTTTCAGGCATTTTTTGTTTTTGAAAATCCAAATGACTTATAATATATTTTGTAAAAATATTTTACAATATTATTTTAATTTTAAGAAGGAGGTGCTGTTATGGCATCAGAAACAAAAGTAAAAATTGTAGGTTTTGTACCTTTTGGTGAAATCGTGGATTTTATTGGTTTTGGAATGGAGAATGTTATTGGTTTAGTGTATTTAAAATCTGAAATCATTCAAAAAAGTGAAAAGCCATATCGTCCACTAACACATTCTGATATTGTTGTGGATGGAACAAAATTAATAGAACAAAAAGTGTTAATAGAAATTCTTTATCACAACAAGAAACACAGTATTTTGTATAATTACAAAAATTATATAAAATTCAATATTGATGAAGTCTTCAATAATTTCAAACATGGCACTACGGAATTAAATAATTTCCCTCAGACTGAATTAGTCATGGATGCAGATAGTGAAATCCTTGACATCATGCAAAGAATCGCCTATGAATTCAATGGTTACATTGGTGACAATGATGCTTGGTATGAAAAGGTGAAGGAAGAAGACTTATTCCCTGAAGCTCCAGAAGATACCTATTCACTTCAAATACATGGCATCTTTTATAGCAATCTAAAGAATTTTTCTTTTGATGAAGCCAAAAATAAAGTTTTGGAATACGTTCACAGCATGAAGGTTTTCTTCTACAATGACAGTTACTATGAAGCAGCACTAGAATCTGTTGAAGAGTTGACCCCTGAGAATAATGTTCTACGATTGGAAGGGCCAATGAATTACCAACCTCTCATCAAAATCGTAAAAGACAAAAGGAAACAGAATCCTTTCAGAAAACCAAAACACTCATAATGAGTGTTTTTTCTTTTAGTTTTATAATATTACTTGTAATCATTTTTACAAATATTATTTTAAAAACAAAAAGGAGAAAACAAAAATGGAAAATGTTACAACAAATGTTAAAATTGTAGGTGAGCTGCCATTTCAAAGATTGGTAAATTTCTTTCTTTGGAATATTGATGAGAAAGCTGAACATGACTTTAATGTTGTTGAAGAAAAGTATGACCCATCAACACATAAAGATGTTAGTTTTGAATCAGGAAAAGAAACTGACACCTTGAAAACTGTATCAGGTTTTGTAAAATTTACCTACAAAGGAGAAGCTGGCTCTGTTTCTTATAATTACAGAAATCACTTGAAGTTTGATAAGAAAGACTTGTTTGACAATGCAATTAATGGAACATACAGACTCAATATTTTTTCAACAACAGACCTAACAATGGAATATTCTTCTATTTCAATTATGGTTATGGAAAAGCTTGCTATGTTTTTTGCAGAAAACATCAGACATTTTGAGGGATATATTGACTTACGAAATGATGACAAAATTTGGTATCAAAAAATTGATGCTGAAAAATTTGTCAAAGAAACTCAAGATTCATATACTCTCTTCATTGATGGCAAAGAGGTACTTTTCAGCCATCATTGGAGTGAAATTGAAGATATGCTATACGATTTCTTGATAAGTCTAAGTAGTTATTTCGAAGACTATTATGATTATCTCAGGTATAAAGAATCACTTTCAATTACTGGAACTCAAGGTGGGCTATATATTGATGGTTTGACTATTGATTATCGTCCTCATATCGAAGTTGTTGTGAAATATTTCTAAAACTAAATTTTAAAAAACGCTCTTTATGGGTGTTTTTGTTTTGCTTTATAATAGTAAATGTAATCATTTTTACAAATATTATTTAAAAAATAAAAAGGAGAAAACAAAAATGAAAAAACGTATCAGTTTGTATAACATGAAAAAAGCAGGGGAACATGTTACATCTTTATTTGAAAAATCAAACATGACTTATGAAGAGCTGTATACTTCTCGTCATGAAATTGAGGAAGCTGTTTCTAACTTCATTGAAGAAAATAAGATGGAATCTGGAGATAATCTGATTTTGCTTATTAATGAAACTGAGCTTTATTTTGTTGCCGGTATTGTTCGTGCTTGCTTTTCAAAAAATATTTGCTTAACCGTTGTGTCATTTGAGGATTTTGTTGACAATAACAAAGGGATTTGGAGCATTGAAAATTACTTCGTCTCAGAACAACAAAAAGAAGAGGATATTGATGGGTGTGATGAATATCCGATTTATAGTGAAGATGAATCGAATATGACATATCCATGCCTTGTTGAACTAAAAAACGGTAGCAACGGAATCTTCGACCAAACTTTCTCAACAGAATCTGGCAATGAAGAAAATTGTCATGCTACAGGTTATGAACTTCGTAACTCAGATGATTGTAGTGACTGGTGGCTTGAATTTGAAGATAGTCACGGCAAACTGCATTATGGTAGATAATACTGAAAATCAAACACTCTTATTAAGAGTGTTTTTTGTTTGCAACTATTCTATTATTCAAGTTTATTTTTAGCTTAAATTATGGTAAAATATAAAGAAATAACAAGGCAAAGAAACCACTAGGAGACAATAATGATAACAGCACAAAAATTCTTTGATTTCTATAAGAAAAAGGCCAATATGGACTTGATACAAGTTGCTAATAAATTAAATATAAAATTTGATTTTTCTGATGCTGGACAACTAAGAAATTCAGTTCTTTTTATGCTGCAAAAACCAGAAAATGACGACTATAACAACTATGAAATCGTTGATGACCAAGAAGTGCTTAAAAATTTTCTTTTGCGGATGCAATCCATTTACAAAATCATTCAGGATAATCCAAGTATAGTTGATAGCATTAACATCAAAAATGACAATGTTGATGAACGATTCCTGCACATCAAGCTTACTTATGACTACAAAGAAAAGCCGTACATAAAAATAGACACTCTTGTTTGCTCTAGTATTGAAAATATGTATACAGCAGATGATGGTATTTTTAAACTTGAATTACAATCAAATCAAATAAATTCTCAGCGTTATTTATTCTTTGATGAAAGTAGTAACTAGTAACCGAATTTCATTTAAGACTAAACAAAAGAGAAACACATTTTCAGACACGTTAGCCTATGATGGTCTATCAACATACCTCATTAAAGACTTTCCTTACCCAAACTTAAAAGAATTCTCATGTCTAAAAGAACATCAGGAAGAACTTGTAAAACTATCAAGGCAAAACATTGAATTCTTGTATAGAGATGGCTCAGGAGCAAGGCTTAATACGACCTTGACTATGGAAGACTTGCATCAGGCAGGTCTAAAAAGAAAAACAAGTAAAAGGGATATTTTCAAGAGAAAATACAGTCAATTCTCGAAATTTTCCCCACTCATTTCAGATAGAAATATAGAGCAAATTCCAACTACAGACCTCTATTATTTGTTTAAAATTTGGTTGATTTTAGATAAAGAAGAATGGCCTCGATTTTATGGTTGGTATAGAACGCATGGTCAGGGGAAAGCTTCTATTTATGACAAAGTGTTCAATGAAGTATTTAATCATCCAAGGAGAATAACAGAATATGACTGGTTGAGCAGCTATTACAAAGATAAGTATTCTGATGATGAGCGCCTTACTTATAAAACAACAAAATTTGCAATGAAACTAAAAAATCTCAAGTTGTTTTATAAGAAAATACCAGCAAACTATAAAACCCTTGACCTTATGTTGGAAGATGCTAATAAAGTTCGAGATGTGATTGAGTTTAGAGCTGCAATTAGAAAATTGAAGCAAATCATCAAGAAGAAGGAAAACAAAAAATTCAATTATTCCAAGGTGGCCATGCCAAATGAAACTAAAGATGTACTAGAAGAATTTTCTCAGTACAAACCTATCACAATCCATCAATGCCCAAAAGAAATATTGGATTTGATTAAATGTGATTACACTGGAAACTTTGATAACCTCAACTATGAAATCAACAGGCAATATGCAAACGAGGAACGTAGAGCTAAACAAAAGACAAAGGATGTGCCTATTTTCCTCAGCTACAATAAAGACAATAAAACTCTATTTTGTCTTTGCACATTGCAAGTCAGATACAGTGAAAATGATATGGACACTAGAACTCATTTCAATATCTCAGCCCAATACTTTACATCAGATAAAGCTTCTAAAGAATCTATTTTAGAGCACAAATCAAAATTTGAGAAGATAAAATCATTTATCCAAAACTACATTGTAGACAAGTACGGCTATGATGTATACCAATAAGAACTAAATATATATAAAGACCTTGAAATAACAAGGTCTTTCACTTATAATAGTCAATGTAAAAAATAAATTTTACAATAAATTATTTAATTTTTAAAAAAGGAGAAAAGTATGGCAACTTTTTTAGCAACGGTTGAGGGATTGAAATTCCTCAAAAACTCAATGGACAGTCTTATGGCAGAAACAACCAAAGCTGGTAAGGACACAGTTCTACGTTTCCACAGCACTGATGAGCGTTTCAAGAAGCTTCTAAAATTCTTGCTAAATAATGATATTACTACAGGGATTTCAGCAAAAAAACTAGAACGCAGGAAGTCATTCAGTGATGATATTCATGAAGAAAATTCTGAACAAAAAATCACTAATCTTTTAAGTTTATTAGATTATCTTAAAGTGAATAACACTGGCCGAGATGCGGATATTCGTGTTGTTCATCAATACATCCAAAATCAACCAGAAGAACTTCATGACTTCATTGAAAAAGTGGTGACAAAATCTTTGAAACTAGGTGTCACAGCTAAAACGGTCAATGCCGTTTATGGAGAAGGATTTATTCCTGTTTTTGAAGTTCAACTGGCCAAATCAATTGATAAGCTGGATGCAGAAAAACTAAAAGGTCTTCTAGGATTTATTACATTAAAACTAGATGGCCATAGAACCCTTGCTCAGATTTCTTTTGATGGATTTGATGGAATTGGTGTACCTGTCACAATTGGTGAACAGGTCAGAATTGGTGGGAGTGTCAACGTAAACTTCTTTACTCGGCAAGGAAAACCAGTTGCAGGGATGACAGATGTTGCAACAAGCATCTTTAATTCTTTTGATTGGAACAAACTAGCCAAAGTATACCCAGAAGGACTTTTCTTAGATGGAGAAATCCTGATTACAGAATCAGACAAACCAAAAGAAGAATGGTTTAACGAAACTTCTAAAATCATCCGTAAAGATGGTGAAAAATCTAACCTGACTTATCATGTATTTGATATTGTTGGTGTAGATGAATTCTTCCAAGATAAGAAATCTATCCTTACTTATAAAGACCGCCGCAATATGCTAAATGACCTTTTCTTGGACAATCCTGATGCAGCAGGCATTGAACTTGTTCCTGTTCTTATGGAATCTAATGATGTCTATAATGACTTAGAGATTATCTACAAACTCTTTGATGAGCAGGTTGCTCTAGGAGAAGAGGGGTTAATGCTGAATCTTGATACACCATATGAATGTAAACGTCATAATGGCCTCTTAAAGATTAAGCCAACTAAATCGGCTGACCTTGAAATTATTGGATTTGAACCCGGTGCTCCATACACTAAGTATGAAAATACTCTAGGAGCATTGATTATGGATTTTGAGGGTGTTCCTGTTAAGTTTGGTTCTGGCCTTACAGATGAACTTCGAGATGAAATCTGGAATAATCAAGATAAGTACCTTGGGGCTATTGGAGAAATTCAGTATACTTCTTACAGCAAGAATCAAAACAATGATGAAATCAGTTTGCGTTTCCCTCGTTTTAAAGGGATTCGAACTGACAAATCTGTTGAAGATGTGAATATTGAATAATAAACAAAATGAAAGATTGGAGTTTTCCAGTCTTTTTTGTTTTATATTTTAAACAATGTTTTATACTATATCTTGTAACTGTTTTTTCAGTTGCAAAAATAAATACTAATCTAATTTAATGTAATGTGAAGAAAGGAGACTTTTATATGAATATAAATTCAAAGTCTTTGAAAACAAAAGTAGCTGTTGCTGCAAGTGTGGCCGGATTGGCCCTTAATTTGGCCTCTGCCATGCCTGTTTTAGCAAGTGAGACCAAATCATCCACTTATGATATAAACACAACTATGGGCTACGCAGGGCCTCCAGAAGCGGCGTTTAGAAAGTGGCAAGAAAAACCAGTTAAACCGGTTGTTATCAAAGGTGTGAATGATAACATTGCTTATTACGGCTATGTTGATGGTGCTGGTTATTGGCAATGCTATACAGATGGTTATGGAAACTATATATATTCTAAGGGTTAATTCGTTATATATCCAACACAATTTGTATTTGTCTGTTGCGATTTCTTTTATCATTTGTTATACTGAACTTAACTAAAAGAAAGGAAAAAATAAGGAGAAAGACCATGAGACAAGTCGAACGTCACTGGATTAAAGAAGGGCATGCCTTATATCCTATCTGTGACGATTTAACCTTTAAAGCTAAGAATCTTTACAATGCAGGGCTGTATCAAATTCGTCAATCCATTTTTGAGCGAAACAAATGTGATAATAAAGAAGAAAAACCTTCTGTACTGTCTTGGATTGAATTAGTTTCTCAATTCCGAAAAGAGAAACAAAGTGATATGTTGGCGTTGCCCTCCAAGGTTTCTACCAACATTTTAAAGAACCTTGGTTCTTCTATTAGCTCTTACTATCAACTCTTAAAGTGTTTTCATGATAAGTCTAACACAAGTGTATCTAGCAAACCTCAGTTGCCTCGCTATCTTCACAAGACAAAAGGGCGTTATATAGCAGAGTTCACACATCAGACCTTTTCTAAAAAGAGGGGGTTGAATGGAGAACTTATTTTATGTCCTAAAGATTTTAGTTTGGTTATCCCAACTAAGGTTAAGAATCCTAAATGTGTTCGTATTGTTCCTAAATTAAAAGCTTTTGTCATTGAGGTTGTTTATGAAGTAGAACCAGCTCTTTTAAAACATACTGGAAATTATGCAGCGATTGATTTAGGAATTGATAACCTAGCTAGTGTTACCTTTTCAAACAACGTGAACCCACTAGTGGTAAAGGGTTCTAAATTAAAGAGCATTAATCAAGGTTACAATCGTTTAATTGCTAAAGCAAAATCTAAACTTCCAATGAGTCAAAAGACCAGTCAGCACATCCACCGTCTTTGGAAAAATCGTGAATTGAGGTTTCAATCAGAACTTCATAAAATCACTTCTTTTCTTTCACTTTATTTTGACGAGATGGCGATTGAAACAGTCTTTGTAGGAAAAAATTTAGGTTGGAAGCAAGGGGTTTCTTTAAGAAAGAAAAATAAACAAACTTTCACACAAATTCCTTTTAATGCTTTCATTTCTCAGTTGACTTATAAATGTTTAATAAGAGGAATAAAAGTATTAGAACAGGAAGAGTCTTACACCTCTAAAGCTAGTTTCTTAGACGAGGACGAGATTCCTATCTATGAAAAGAACAATCAAAATCAAAATTTTATCTTTTCAGGAAAACGAATTAGCAGAGGGTTATATAAATCTAAAGATGGTAGCCTCTTGAACGCAGACGTTAATGGGTCTTACAATATCTTAGTGAAAGGACTTTTAACCTTAAACAAATCTCTTAATAGGAAAAACCTTTCTTTTCATACAAGGAGTTTAAAGAATGATTTAACGTCAGTGTCCAATGTTGACTTGCTTTTACAATACATGTAAACCTATATCTTAGATTAAGATTATTTAAGAGAGGGTCTAGGGGTCTTGTAGGAGACCTTTAATGAAGACAAGAGTTGTTCACTGACTCTTGTGGAGCATTAAGAATCAGATGGTGCAAAACATTTATTTTGAAATAAAATATTTGTAATAACCGTTTGAACCTATCTGTATAACGGTTATTATTACTATTATTAACACAAAAGAAAAAGGCTAGAGTAAAATTATTAAACTCTAGTCTTTTTTTATATTATTTTTATTTGTCAGCAGAAGTAATATCTTCAGCTTCAATCACAGGCTGTTCATCTTGCTTCAACTTATTGACAGTCATATTGACACCTAAAGCACCAGTCAGTAATTGCCGAATATCAAATCCTGCACCTTGCGACACTTGGTCAATCGTCTGCATGATGTCACCAACCATCTTAGAAGCATTTCCCTCACCATACATAGTGATTTTATCCACCTTAGTAAGAGGCTCTGCTACGGCGCGTGCGATTTCAGGAAGTTTATCAACAACCATTTCAGTAATCGCAGCTTCCTGCATTTTCTTCATAGCTTCCGCTTTCTTATCTAGACCTTGCGCTTCTGCTTCAAGTTTCAAACGAATAGCTTCGGCCTCAGCACGTCCTTTAGCTTCAATAGCTTCTGCTTCTTGCAATTGTGCAAACTTCTCAGCTTCGGCTTGGGCCTTGCGAGCTTCTGCTTCTTTTTGAGTTTCAAAGAGTTCAGCTTCCGCCTGACGTTGACGCTCAATTAATTGAGCTTCTGCTGCTTGTTGACGAGCGTATTTTTCTGCTTCTGCCTGTTTGCGTACATTAGCATCCAGCTCTTGCTCACGAACTTTTACTTCACGTTCCTTAACTTCAGCTTCTTTCTCTTGTTTCATGATGTTAGCTTCAGCGGCCACGCGCTCTTGCTCACGACGTTGAATTTCGGCCTCAATGCCTTTAGCAGCGTCTGCCTTAGCCTGAGCAATATCAGCTTCTTGTTTCAAAGCGGCCTGCTTCAACTTCAATTCATTTTGCTTTTGAGCGATTTCAAGGTCAGCAGCTATCCGTTTGTCATTAGCCAGCTTATCTTGTTCAGCTTCTACTTCTTTACGCTCACGTTCAGCCTTAGCTTTAGCAATCAAGGCATCTTTCTTAATTGTTTCAACGTTTTCAATACCAAGATTATCAATTACGCCGCCCTCATCAGAGAATGATTGAACAGTAAAGGCAATGACTTCCAGCCCCATTTTTTCCAAGTCAGGAGCTACATTATCCTGAACTTTAGAAGCGAATTCTTGACGGTCATTAACCATCTTACGCAATTCCATTTGTCCAATCACTTCCCGAAGATTACCTTCCAGAACATCTTGGATGGATTCAGAAATATCAGTAGTTTTCCAATTCAGGAAGTTTTCAGAAGCTTTAGCAATCATTTCATCGCTAGTACCGATTTTGAGCTTCACAGCAGCATCAGCACGCACGTTAATAAAGTCTTTAGTTGGAACAGATTCAGATGTACGAACATCAGTTGAGAATTGTTCAATATCCAAATAAGAGCGACGCTCAATAAATGGAATCATGAAACCAGCTTTACCACGAAGATGTCGGAGTTTACGCAATCCTGTAATAACAATAACTTCATTTGGTTTCGCGTTGACATATCCTTTAACAAGTAAGACCAAAACGCCAATAATGATAAGAACAACTGGGATTACCCAAGTTGGAAATTGTGATAATGTGTCCATAATTTTCCTTTCTTTTTCCCAAAATTTATTTTATTTATATGAACCATCCCTATAAAAAGGATAAGAAGATTATATCATAGAAAAACTATAAAACAAAAAATAATTAGAAGAAGAAAAAAGAGCAGAACCCACTGTTTAAGTTCTACCTCTCATTCTTGATTGTTTAATTTCATTCATGTTGAAGTTAAATTAAGCTAGAATAATATTCTAACATCACTTTCTTTGAGATGATTGTATTGCTAGATTCTTTCAGAGATAAACCTCCCCTTGTTTCTAACCAAGGCTTTTCATTTCTAATCAACTCACTCAGCCAATGAGGCTCTTTATCACCATAATCTTTTATGATAACGTCCAGTGTTTCTTTTTCATCTTTAGAAAAACAATATCCACTAATATAAGGTTTAAGTTTGTCTGCATTGACATTGAGGTCTTTGGGTAATTCAAAGATGTTGTAAAACTCTGAACAAACAGGGCCACTAGCCCAAGCTTCAAATTCTTCTTCAAACAAAGCGAATTTATCCCAAGCTAAAGACCATGCCTGAGCGTAATAACAAAGTCTTTGTAGGTTCATAAATGTTGTCCATCCAATCTCATTTAGAATGTAATAAGCTGCATCAAAAATTGTTCCTTTATCTTTCATATCTCTCGATTCCTTTTTAAAAATTAGTATTGGTTTGATTAATTAAATTATACCATAATTTCATTTTAGATAAAAAGAAATCCCACCAGAAATTTTGGTGGGAATTGTGGTTAGTGAAATGTTTCCGCAAGCCACTAACTTTCTCATGAGTTGGTGAAAAGTAGGAACATCTTTCACCTATTCATTTTACAATATTATTTTTTTTACAACCCCTACACTCGCTAGGAGGAACAAGTGTAGGTAGAAAGGATTTTTTGTCCTGATATTCTCATATCAAGCACATTATTAGTATATCACCATCACTATATTTTGTCAATAGTTTATAAATATTTTTTCAATAAATTATAAAGATTTTTTAAAATAAAATAGTCAACATAGAAATACTGTTTTAGATACCACATGAACAATATTTTTCTCGCAAATATACAAAAAAGAAAGATAAACAAAATAATTCGCCTATCTTTCTTCATTAATTTATCATTCATAGATAAGAATTAGCAGCTCCTTATCTATAACTATAATATCACATTCAATAATTTATTTCAATTAATAGGAAAATTCTGGGCAAAGCTGTCATCCTTAACATACAAAGGTGAATAGATTTCTTTGTGTAATTGACTATCCGACAAAAGATAACCATTATCCAAGTAATCACCAATTGAATCCACCCAATCACGAATATATTGATAAGTGAGTGGCATGTGTTTCTTAGTAATACCTAAATCAAGGAATTTGCTCTTCTTTTCTGTTGAATGGACATGGATTCCGTCCGGCAGAGCTTCGGGAGCAATAACACCTTTAATATTAATAGGCCTATCAGCAATCATGACATGAGCTTCCATCAAGAATTCATCTTCTTTAATGTTGTAATCTAATACAATTTTATGAAGCAGCAAACGCTCTTCTTCAAACTTATGAACACTGATATTCCGTCTTTTCTTTGAATGACGCTTTTTGTTGTTTTTCTTAACCATAGAATTTTCCTTTAATTAATCCTTTCTTTTATTCCAGTAAAACAATTTGTTTTTTACTTAGCTAGTGCATAAACTTCATCACGCAATTCAATCAATTCAGGAGATGCCTGATGGTCTTCTAGGAATTGAATGATGTCTAACAACAGTTCTTGTTCATGAGGAACAAGTTTTTCTTGCAGTTTTTGCCATTGTTTATCAAGTTTTTCTTGGAATACTTGAATGGCATTGAGGTCTTCTTCAGCAAATCCGCTTGAAGATTTTTCAATTTCAGCCTTTGCAGCCTTTACTTCTTGAACGATTTTTTCTTTTAATTCTTCTTTTTTCATCATATTTTTTATAATATCTCTTTTCTAATATAATTTATTTTATAGTTTTTCCAGTAAACTAAGGTCACGAACGACTTGATAAACACCCTCTGATAAAACAGATTTATCAAAAGTATTATCCATTCGTTGACATAGGCTTTCTGGTATAATTAGCAATTCAAATCTTGGCAACAAAAGTTTTGCCTCAACTTCTGGCGGAAAATTCATTTGCTGAAAGCGCTCTAACATTCTTTGTTTGGTGCAAATGTCATTGAAGTGAGCTATATGCTTATTTAGAACTTTTTCAGCAGATTCCACAGAACCAGAATAGTGCATCACGGCAGCGCGTGCTTCCTCATACATAGCTACAACTACAGCTTTCATCATAATCTTAATTTTCCTCTCTAATGATTTGATAACGAATGATTTCCTTTATGGCTGGGCAGTAATTCAACTCCAACTCATAAATCAATCTTCCATTTTCTTTTAACTCTTTGAACTTCTGCCCAAAGATTGTTTCTTTTTTAAATAGTTTTGCGTGCAATTCAGCCACAGCATCCGTTTCACTAGAATGTTGGCTTTTGATTGTTCGTTGAACAACCTCTCCATTCCGTAGTACAGTTTTTTTGATAGAGAACATAATAATAAATACCTTTCTAATTATTTTTTATTTGTGTGAAGTATTTATTTCAATAACGATTATATCACAAAAAAACAAAAAGAAAAATATTCATAGAAACAAAGAAAGCACTCCTAAAACCTTGTTGTCACAGTGGTAACGAGAAGTGCTTCTTGGTCTGTAATGGTAAAGTAAATATATGTTAATTATTAATTAATTTTTGCCATATTAATGAATCAAATTGTAGCAAAATCTCCAGAAACAACAACACCGTCATAATTAGGATTTGTAGTAGCATCTTTAATCTCAAAAAATGTTTCACCATCTATTAATGATAACAATTCTCCATCTTTTCCATTGTTATCATGATATAACTCGCATTCAAAATTGTTATCATCATCCTTTTTATGGCTGCATTTAGAATGTGTTGTTCTCAAACGTCCTTCATATAAAACAATAGAGGTACAAATCAAAAAGTTTTCATACTCATTTAATTCCTCATCAGCCATAATAGACTTGAAGCAGGCTATCATTCCTTTAGCGCTTGTCTTTTCAGGATATTTCTCTTCGAATTCTTCAATTTGTTTGATGAGCCAATCCACAGAGGAACGGCGAATAATAGTTTTATCAAAAGTGGAATTTAGCACGGCTCTTTCAAATTCAGGAACATCTTGATTAGAGGCCAATGCCCAGACTTTAGAAATATTTTCACTATAAGGATTTAAAAGAAAACTTTTTGAATTTTCTTTTTCTTTCATATATTCTCCCCATAAAGAAAGCCAAATATTCATGTGCCAATACCAAGAGTTTTTCACTTCTCTTAGTTTTGTCCATTTTCCGTTTTTTGAACCAAAAATATAGGTATATGACATTTATTTCTCCTGATAAAAAAGATTAATTAAGCGCTGCACAGGAGTTGAACCTGAGTTTCTATCATAAAGGCAGCGTCTTAGACCCTTGACTAACGTTACTATTCTTCGTGTGGCGTATGATGCCACGCTGTTTCCGATTGTCGCTCGAATGCGACACCTAGCAATTATTCTGCACGGAAACTGTCACCCAGTGGGGCGTGAATAATACACCTCCACATCTCTACCACGAAGAAACCAATACCCTTAACACCTCTGGTATCTTATACTGGAGAACCACATAACCAGTAAGTTTTTAAGCCTCAACCTAGTACATTCTAGTTGATATGCCTGCGCTTTTTGTTGTCAAAAAAATGTACTTCTTAACAACTGGATTTACTTCTGTAGACAAATGTGTAGCAGGTGTTTGGATAGTCGTTACTACCATTACCAGTAAAACATTGTCTGCAAAAAATAACATTCCCTTATAAGACTTTGACATCTTGTAAGGGATTCATTCCAATAAAATAATTAGAACTAGCAGCTTGGTTTTTATTCTTGACAACTCAAAGGATTGTACTTACCATTGAACCTTTTTATGCGAGTCATCTCATCAACCTTATCTATCCAGATTTACTATTCTGAACGAACCGTTGCCGTCACCACTTAAAGCCGTGGGGCATGATAACAAATCTCACCGTTATCGGGGCGTACCTCTAGAATAAAGTATCGACAGTTATAGAGGTATTTTACACTCGCTGAAACACTGCAAAATCAGCTTGCATATAGTCTCTACAGGACTCGAACCTGTAACCTGTCGCTTAGAAGACGATTGCTCTTTCCAGTTGAGCTAAGAGACCAAAAATAAAACAATGGAGCCGGTGGGAGTCGAACCCACGTCCAAACAATCATTCCAATCAACCTTATTACGCACTGTTACATTTTTTTATTTTCTGAACAACAGTAAATGCACAAACCTACTATTCATATCTCTTATTTAACCTTAAAATCCGAGAATTCTTTCAAGGCGATTACCGTAATTTGAAGTAGTTGTTTTACCGGCACATAAAACAGGTACTCGTCTAACTATTCTAAGTAGACTATATGATAAATTCAATTGATATGTAAAGCTTCATCTAAGCAAATGCTTAGGCAGCCATATCAGTAGCAAAATTGTTTGCAGTTATGTTTAAGTTGATAGATAACGTCATCACTCGGTGCGAGGTTGAGAAGTCCAATCGCCTGTCGAAGCCGGGCGACCCCTCAAAAACTTACAAGACTATAATATCACTTATGTTATAATTTGTCAATAAAAAAATCTCCTTTATTCAATGTTTTCAACAGAATAACAGAATAAAAGAGACTAAAAAATAACTATACATATTTTTCTATATATTCTCTGACAATAGATGAATTATCCATAGAAAGATGAGAAGCATCAGTGGCAGGAGAATAAATATTTGACCAAGAGCTGTCTTCATGAACTCTATAAATCAAGGTGAAGTCATCAATGTTATTAACTTGATTGACGATATTTTCAATAAAAAGCTTTACATTTTTTAATTCTATTGTATTGAAGAAATTATCAATCGCATCATCAGTTAAGTCCATTTCTGAATAACTAACATTTTTCAAATCGTCATAAACATCAATTTCTACAGGGCCATATTTCCATGCTTCAAAGTTTGCGAAAAATAAGTTTTCTGGATAACTTTGTTCAGAAAAATCATTATCGCCTTTATTATCATCTTGGAGGCGACCATAAGTTGCACCATAAAAGGCAAAAAGAAGATAGAGAGTTTTCTGGATTTTTACTTTTGAAGGTTTTTCTAGAAGCCTATAAAGAAGTTTCACTAAAAAGTATTTATCCGTAAACACTACCTCTTCCATATTATTTTTCGTCCTTTCATCTTTATCTAAATTTGATACACAGACTTTATCCATATAAACAAGGCCATCAAAATCAGATGTAAATTCCTTACATGTTTTAATCCGTTTTTGAGACCAGTCACTACTAGCATCGAATCTTTTCCATTCTGGTAATGGCACAAGTTTTGCATTATACCCATGAAAGTGAAGTTCATTCTTAGAACTTCTATATTCGTTCAATATCCATATCTCAGTTTTCCATGTTTCTGCTGCTTCATCAGACATTACAGAGAAGCTTTTTGGGTACTTATCAAAATCCATTATTTATCTTCTTTCTTTTCATCTTTTGATTTCATTTTGGCAATACCTACAGGCAATTCAATTACTTCTAAACTTGACGCAATTGAAATCACTTGGTTACTCAATGAAAAACTAGTTAGAGTAAAGGCATCTGGAATATCTATCCCTAAAGGAAACACATCAAATACAAAATGATAAATAGTGTTAAAATCTGTAAATTCTCGTTCTACTTTATCTTTTAAAATATAAGAATAATCGAATCCAGAATTAGATTCACGTTTCAAGAATGATAATTCAACAATTCCTTGATAGTCAGGTTTGACAGCATATTTATTAATGATTTCAAAGCGTTTCTTAGCATCTTCTTCTTTGGCATCAATAAACACACTAACACCCTCAGAGCCATTATTTTCTCCAATATGATATTTCAAATAATTCATATTTAAAATTTTATCATTTACATACTTGTTAAAGAAATAAGGTATTGCTTTTTTAACAATCAAATAAACAATAGACCATACTAAGAAAAACCAAAACAAACTTTCAGCTTCCTTTGCATTGGCATCTTTTATTTCCGCTGTCAAAAGCAATGTCAAAATAGAATACAGGAAACCTCTGATAAAATTAACTGTAAATCTTTCAAAACTTCTATGATTTAATAGATTTACGATAGGTGCTGCTACATAGAACGTACAAATAACAGCGATAAGTCCAGAAATATTTGATTCAATTTCAACAAATCGAATAGTATATGTTGTCCAAAGTATTGCAACTAAATCAAAAAATAGTTTATTTAGTTTTTCTAAAACAAATCGGCCAAAAACTACAGAAGACACCTCAATAGCTTTAGGCTTCATATTTTTAATATGTGAAATATATTCTTTCATCTTTACTCCTTTTCCCAAAAGGTTTTATTTTTATAGCATTTGCTATACAACCATTATACACCTTTATCACGCGCAATTCAAATTATTTTCTGATATAATATTTCATGTAAAAATTAATTTAATTTTACAAATATTTTTTTATAATAAAGGAGAATTTAGTGAATGATTAAATCAAATACAAACAATCATCATATCACTTGGAGCGAAGCACTAAATACTATCATCTCAGGTGAGAACCCAATAAAACTTAAAGATTTTCTGGACAAACATAAAATTTCTTATCCTAAAGAAATTAATTGTACAGAAGACTCTATTGTTTCTTTGGAATCGCAGATGCTGATTGATACAGTATTAATCAATAATTGTTATCAGCCGATTTTTGTCAAAACTGTCTCATACTCAACATTAAATCAATATTTAATGTTTATGAAAATGTATTTCCAAGAAAATCAATTAAAAATCTTTGAAGATAAATTCAAAGAAGTTTTTGACAAATGGTTTAATGTGCAAAAATATTGTTCATCAAATGTTTCTGACATTGATAATATTTTCAAAGATTGTCTGAAGTATGATGAAGATGATGTTGTTTTAGATATTGAAAAAATTATGAAAGAAGTTATCAGAGACCTATCTGCGGAGTTTGGCCCTCTGCAACAGAGTGTACAAAAGGATGGCCAAGTTACTTATTATATATTTGCCAGCAATATTGGGAACATTTTTTATCGCATTAGAGTCTTTGAGGGGATTGCTGCATCTACAAACGAGTACATATATTACATAGATTTAGAAAAAGTGGATGATGATTTCCCAGAAGAAATCATTAAATTAGCATCTAGAGAACTTTGTCTTTCTCATAAGCTTAATGACACTATAAAAGATTCTAAAAATCGAGTTATTTTTGTAGGTCAGAAATATATCGGAAAAGAAATTGCTCTTGAATTTTTACCTCTAGAATAAAATATAAGAAGAAAAGCACTTGAAATATTTTTCAAATGCTTTTTTTGTTTCTAATTCCTTTCTATTTAGACCGAATCACCCTAGTTTAAAATTAAGTATTTTAGTAAGAATTTTAACAGATTTTACAATCTGAGTCTCCGTAATTTCATTTAAGCCAGTATAATGAACATATTTACCAATTATTTCCACAGAAAATTTATATTCATTCAACAATTTTCTAAACATAAAGTAAACAAAGTCTAAACTTACCTTCGGAACTCTATCAAAGGAAATCTCTACATGTTCTTTTCGCGCCAAAGATTCAGCAATATTGTCAGCAATAATTGCCCCTTGTTCTGAATCAAATTCTAGAAAGAAACGTTTTTTATAGTTATAAACACTAATAACCTTATTGATTTTTTCTTTATCCATATTTTTTAAAAATTCTCCTTGTTTATTTTAAGTTTTAGATAGATTATGCTCTCGTATTAAAACCAAATCTATCATCTGTAGATTGATATTCTTCAATATATTTACTTTCCAAGGCCAACAAATCCTCATGTGTGCCCTTTTCAACAACATCAATAGCCTCAAAAGTCCAGTCGCATATACTGGAATTTTCTTTGAAGAACTCATGAAACTTTGTTCCGGACTGGGCTTTAATGTGTTGCCACCAACGCCACAAAGGGAAATTTACAGTTTTACCAATATAGACTTTGCCAGTTGGCTTATGGGTAATTTTATAGATGTAGCCTACAACCTTAGTGTCGTAACCTTCTTTGTCAGCTTCTATTCGTAGATTATATTCTTCTCTACACTCTTTGCTGCAACAGTAATTACGGTGATGACCGTATGCAGGAGAGTTTTCAAAGTCCAACCTAGTCATTGGGTTCTTTTGGCAGACAATACAGGGAATGTCATCTAGCCAAAAGGATTTCCAGTAATCATTCAACTTGTAAACAGTAGCGAAAAAGAATTCATCCTTAGAAGTTCGTTGAGGAACTTTCTCAGAAAAGTATTCAGGGAAGTCTTCTTTTACTTGTTTTAACACCTCCTTTTTGTCATTAATGTCAAAATAGACTTGACGGTATACTGTGTGTGGAGAGAACTCTCCTTTTTCTTTTTTAAGATTTATATTGACAATCCAGTCCATATCTTCCAAAACCTCACTTTTGTTATTGTTTTTTTTATAAAAAGAGCAAGCTCTATTCAATTTATCTTAATTAAACTAGAGCCTTGCCTTTTTAGATTTATTTTATTTATCTGTACTTCCAAATCCGCCCACGCGCTGCCCAGTAGCTTCATCACCATCAGCAATCAAGAACGGCATGAATACCCCTTGCATCATTGCAGTACCAGCTTCAATTACTACTGTTTCATCTGTAATATTAGTGAATTGCGCATGAATGTTTCCATCATTATCAGGATTTCCATAGTAATCCTTGTCAATTACTCCAACAGAGTTAGACAGGACAATACCTCGTTTACGAGGATTAGAAGACCGGTCAAACAAATAAAGGACTTCTCCCTCTTGCATATAAGCTTTAACATTTGTAGGGATTAACTTGATTTCACCCGGTTCAATAGAAACTGTTTTAGCAGCAATGAAATCATAACCTGCTGAATGTGCAGTAGACCGTTGTGGCAACAGACTGACATCTGTTTCACCTTTTACCAATTCAAATCCTCGTAGTTTTTGTGACATATATAATATTCTCCTTTAAATTATTATTTCTTAATCTATTATAACATATTCTATAATTTTTTTCATTCAGTAAAGTTGCTAAAACTTAACTGTTTGTTTAAGTAATTCTGGATGTTCATAAATATTTCCAAGTATCTTAATAAATTCAGAACCAATTGCCATCAAGGGAGTAATACCGCTTAAAAACCTAGTTCCGAAACAACCGTCTTCAAATAATACTGGTAAAATAGTTTCGCCATAAAGTTCAACAATATCCCCCTCAAAAATCTCTTTGCCATTCTTGTCTTTTAACCCAGTTGATTGCATAAGAACAACTTTCTCAATCTCTATTGCTTCAAACGAAAGTACATCAATCACGCCATTATAAAAATCAAGCTTATTTACATTTGACATGATTTTTTCGGCTTTAGACCAAGCTCTAAATTTTGGTTTCATTTTAAATCCTCTTCTTTGAATATATAACTTATAAAAAATTATTTAGTAAAATCACTAAAATCAAAGAAATCAAGATTGATATTACATTTAGAACAAGTATATGAATCAATAAGAGAATTATTACTCAACCCAATTTCTGTAACCAATGCTGATGTATTTGTTTTTGAGTTAAAATCATAAACATTTTCATGTTTTACAAATTCTGTAACAAGAACTTCTGTGGAATGACACTTAGGACATCTTTCAAACTTCGGATGTAACATCTCATCACTCACTTCAATGACATCAATACTCTTAACTTCTTGAGAAATCAAACTATTCTTAATATTATTTGTGGCCTTTTTAGTTTTGTAAAGACGAATCATATTTTTATGTTTCATCAAGAACAAATTTAGTTCGTCTTTGTTTTCAAAATCAGGAACTGGCTCAGCAATCAGCTTCCGCCAATCTTTTTTATATAAAAAATGTTTATTCCCAGTTTCTTTTAGCGTTACTAATAGTGTATACAGCATGATTTTCTCCTTTTTCTATAAGATAACGACTTTGGCAAAAATATGAGCCAATAGAAATTGTTTCCGCTCGTCACTCAAAGTCTTATCAAGTTCTATAATTTTCTTTTCTGGCTTTATTTTATAGTAAGGATGATAATGAACATAAATTTCATAAATATCATATCCAGAAATGGTCAGCATTGTACGGACAGGTATTACAGTTTTATTTTCACCAGCAAGTTCAAGATTCAGCATTGCTTTCTTTGCTGCTCTTGTTATTCTTTTTGATTTTAAAATGCGTAAAATTTCATTTTTTCCTAAAACATCTTTGACTTTCAACGTTTCATTTACAAAGGTCATGAATATTTCTCCTTTATTTTTATAAACCCATTATACCACCTTTGTTTCCAAAAGTAAACATATCTAAACTAACATCTTGTATAATAAAAGGTGTAAATCATTTTACAAAAATAATTTTAAAACAATATAAAGAAAGGCCTTGATTATAGAAAGTCAAGGTAGGTATAAAACCATGAAAATTGAAACACTCAAAGAAATTGCAAATGACATTAACATTGTTACTTCAGACAACTTTGTTGAAATCATGGAGTCTCTGCCCAACAAAAACTACGGCCGACTCATGAATGAGTTAGACCGTGTTGGTGACTCTGAGGGTGATTATAGCCTTTGGAATCAACGATTTAATTCTGATAACATCAGCAACAATATTGTCACTATTTGCAATGATGTCATTGAAATCGTCTTTGATTACAATGAAGGAACTACCAATGTTTACTTCTTAAATAATTTTCAACCAAAATGGTTGAACTGGAATTGGATTTTGCAAAACGTAGAAGAAAATTCTATCAAAGATTTAGAAATTAATCATTATTAACAAGTTGTTCTAGTGAAGGAGAATAACAAAAAATATATAAAAAGCACCTAAAAAGGTGTTTTTTTGATGTTTTTGCTATCGCTTTTGCGATAAATGTGATACAATAGTATAAAGATTAAAAACTAGGAGAACAAATAAATGAAATACAATAACATCAATTCAACCCTTAATCCCTTTGATGATGAATTAAACAAAAAGCACGCGCAATACGAGGAGTTTCGTGACAACCTATCAAATGAATCAATTTTCAGTAAAAAGCCGCAGGGATATGTTACACTGAAAAATGATTTTCCTGTTATCGACCAAGAAGACTGGGCAGTCCGAACCAACTATTATGAACAACTAAAAGAGGTTATTCCTCAACAAGACCTCAAAGCCCTATCTCATGGAATTCATGTATGTGAAACAGGATTTAAAACAGAAGAATGGTCTGGTGATTTTAGCTTTGAGGCCGTAAAAACAGGCAAAATCAAGCAAATCAAAGTAACCAAGCCAACAGACTGGTATAAACACTTGATGGATAATCTAAGTATAAAATACCCTTACTATTTAAGTGAAAATAATCTTTATGTGATTTCTGTTAATGGCTTCAAAATACCAGTTCTGAAAGATTGGGTAAAGCTATATCAATCTGAGCTAGAAAACAATTCTAACACAGGAACAACAAGCTTTGCTATTGAAGAAAGTAAAAATAATGCTCTGGCAATATCTAATGACATTAAGACTCAAATGAATCAATTAACTCTTGCTGATTCTTTTGATGTTCCTGAACTGGCAGATATGAAAGAAGAATTTGAGGTTAAAAAAGCTGAACTTGAATCAATGCTGAAAGAGATGTATCAAAAGCAAGCTGCTATCCGGGAGCAACTGCAACAAGAAATTGAACTCAATCAGCAAAAGCTCTTTGTTAAATCAGCAGACCTTTACGCCCTAGAGTACCGTTTAGGTTCTCCAGTAGAATTTAAGCAATTACTGCAAGGAACTCAGGCAGAACTAGAAACGCCTGTATCTATTCATCAAAAAGTGTATTTCTTGGATGAAGACCTTCCTCGTATTTCTCTGCTTACAAATATTCCAGAAGTGAAAAGTGTTGAAGAGTTGCTTTCTTCATCACCAGCAGCTCTTAATTATCTAGTGCCATCCAAAAAAGGGATTTCTTTTGTTAAGATGTCTCGCAACAACAAGGATTACTCTTTAAACAAAGACCATAAACTAACTTATTCACAAAAATTCCACGCTAATCAAGTTGGAATTATTGTCCGAAACAATGAAAATGTCTGGTTTGCTTGGTGTGATGCTAATAAAGTCAAATTGACCGAAAACAGCTTTGCATCACGCTCAGTTAGTGAAGAACTGGACAAAGACTTACTTGCATCACGTTACTTCATTTTTAACTTAATTCTTGGACTTTTAGAACGTGGAGACCTTTTGAGCGTACCTACTCCACCTAAAGATATTGCAGGTCTAGAATTCAACCAATACGTGGTATTTTCTAACGCTGATGCACAAATTGAGAGTCATCCATATCTTCCATTTGCTGATATTGTAAAACAAGTTAATGACTTCGTTCAAAAGAATGATACGGTTTATATTCCTCAAACTTTAACAGATGGAGAGGTTGATGGCCGTAAATTCAAGGCCAGCCGAGGCAAGAGTAAGGACAGAGTAACAACCTATGGAGCAACGGTCAGCAAAGGCTTCAATGTTATGAAAGACATTGAATACAAACCTGACTTTACTGAGATTCGTTATGTAAGTGCAAACGGTTATTCAGAAAAAACGCCTAATTTCAGAATTGATGAAGATGAATTTATTTTAACTTGGGTATTCAATTCAACCGTTATTGATTATTATTTAGCTTCAAAACAAATCGGCGATTATGCTGTTCAAGGTGTTCGTGTTGACTTTGCCTATATGGCTTCTGTGTTAGCAGAAATCAGCCAAAAACTCAAAGAACAAGAGGAAAAAGAACGTCTGTTAGTTTCTTCTAAATTGTATGACTTAGGCCTTATTTCTTCTTTCAAACTTCTTAATGGAGTTAAGGTTCTTACTAAACGGTCAGCCAAAACTTATGAAAAATGGGTTTCTGGTCTATCTGATAAAGAATTAGAAGAATACAAGGATTACAAAGTCATCAACAAGGCACAAGAACTGTTGGCAGCACAACAGAAGACACGTTATTTTGTTGGCTTTGAAACAGATGGAAAGATTTTCTATCTTAATAAAAAACTTGGCGGTTCTTATTCTTACGGATATTACAAACATTACCAAATTAGTCAGTTTGAGACTTATGCAAAAGATGAAAATATCTTTGTTGTGTTGACTGATTTGCCAGTCCAAGTTTATACTTCAAAAACAATTGCTGAGAAGCTTCGTAAAGAAATGTTGAATGTAGAAAAAACATTCTCATTTAATGGTGAAACTTATGAGAAGCCAGAGTGGCGCGTGTTTGAGTTCTCCAAAGAAGAAGTTTCAAAATACCACAAACATATCAGCTTAGAAGAAATGAAAAATGGAAAGGATTAGACAAAAAACAGCTCTGTCTTATTTTCAGTAACGAATAGGCAAAACTGACAATTTTGTTTAGGAAGAATAATGAAATTATATTTAGTATCTGAAAAAATAGAATTTACTAGTTCAAGTGCCGTAGTAGTTTTACCTAAAACATCTTTTAGTAATTTAGGGATTTTTACGAGCCTAGATAGAGCCTATCAAGAAGCTTCTGGATATTATAAAGTAAGTAGTCTTTCAGATGAAGTAGAATCTACTGAACTAGAAAATTATCAATCAAAAATTTATACAAAATCAGAAGTTTTGGGAAAATTGAAAATTCAAAAAGTAGCAGAAGAGCTTTCACCTTTATTATTAGTTTGTGAAGAGATTCAAAAAAATCATTCTCCTGCTGATTATAAAATCTGGACAGCACAAACAAAGTCTATCTATATACAAGTTTTCAACCCAAACTCTATTTTATATTAATGAATAGGAGAAAAATATGCAAGAAATAAAAATGAAAACAGGAGAAAAATAGTTTAAAATATGAATCGTTACAAAACAATTGATTTATTTGCTGGAATTGGTGGTCTTCGTTTGGGCTTTGACCAAACCAATCGGACGGAGACTGTATTTTCTAGCGAGATAGATAAATTTGCAAGACAAACATATCAAGCAAATTTTGGAACTGAACCGGGGGGGGGATATTACTAAGATAGAAGCATCTGATATTCCTGACCACGATATTCTCTTGGCAGGTTTTCCTTGTCAAGCTTTCTCACATGCCGGACTAAAGAAAGGTTTTGAAGATATTCGAGGAACTTTATTCTTTGATGTCGCTAGGATTTTGAAAGAAAAGAGGCCCAAAGCGTTTTTGTTAGAAAATGTAAAAGGCCTTATAGCGCATGACAATGGCAATACATTCAAAGTTATTTTAGAGACATTGAATGAGTTGGGTTATGATGTTCATTATAAAATCCTCAACACAAAAGATTTCAACATCCCTCAGAATAGGGAACGTATCTATATTGTTGGATTTTTAAAAGAAGTAGTTCTAAATTCTTCTATCTTTGATTTCCCTATTGAAGAACTAAAGAAACCGGGATATTTACAAGTTTTTAAAAAAGCTGTTCTGGGAGATGTTTTAGAAAAACATGCTTCAGATAACTACACTATATCTGACAAAGCATGGAAAGGTCTCAAAAACAGAAAGAAGCGGAATCAGGAATCTGGTAAAGGTTTTGGTTATTCCTTGGTCAATCCTAAATCTGAATACACAAGAACTTTGGTTGCTCATTATTGCAAGGATGGGAATGAAATTCTTTTAGAACAAGATGGGAAGAATCCTAGAAAACTAACTGAACGAGAATGTGCTAGACTACAAGGGTTTCCAGAAGATTTTGTTTTTCCTTGCAGCAAAACACAGACCTACAAACAATTAGGTAATTCTGTTACAGTTCCAGTTATTTATAAAATTGCTCGCAAGATTATTATGAAACTAGATAAAGACACAAAATAAAAGACTAGAATTATTTATTTCTAGTCTTTTTTATTATTATTTCTTGCGGCGTTTGAACAATGTTCCACTACCTAGTCCAAGGGCAGCCAAGCCTCCTGCAAACTGCATACCGATAGCTTCAGCACCAGTCTTAGGAAGTGTTTTGTTTCCTACTGTTGGTTTTGGAGTTTCCTTTTTACCAACTTCTTGCTTTTGAGGAGTTTCTGATGGGGTTGCTGGTGTTTTTGATTTATCACCATCATCTTCTTTCTTCTCAGGAGCTTTTTCTGGAGTTTCTGTTACTTTTGGAGTTTCTTCTTTTTTCTCCAGATTTGGCTTTTCTGTAGTTGGTGTTTCTACTGGTTTCTCTACTGGCTTTTTAGGAAGCTCATTTGGTTCTGGCTTATCAGTCAGATGTTCGTTAGGGGTAGGAAAAACTGATTCTCGGATAGTTTCAACCGGTTTTTCAGCAGGCTTTTCAACTTCCTTAGCTTTCACATTGTCCTTTTGAGACTTGACAGTTGTAGCATCTTTATCTAGCTTTTCTAGTAGAGTTCCACCAACCTTACGAAGAACAACAACTTCAACCTTACCTTTTTGAACGATAGATTTAGAAATTGTGATATTTCCAGTTGCTTCATCAAATTTGAATCCATCTTTAACAAATTCAGCTTCTTTTCTGAAATGGTCAAAAATGTAATCAAGCTTACCAGTTTTTGGGTTGCGGAAAAGTTTAACATTGGTTACATTGCTAGTCTTGTCAGCAGTGGCAGGCTTATTGTTGAAGAATAAAACTGTCAAAGCTTTTACATTGTCATCTGTTTTGACATAAAAGTTTTGTTCGTCTGATGTCAAATAAAGATTTTTTTGTTCTGCATCAGTCTTTTTAGCTTCATCCTTTTGAGGCGCTGCTGATGGAGCTTTCAATGGAGCTGTAGAAATGCTTGTTTGTACCTTTTTAGGGGCAGCAGGTGCAGGAGTAGAAGTCTGAGCATTTGTATCTGTTGCAGGCTTTGCAGATGGTGCTTTTAGTGGAGCTGTAGAAACAGATGTTTGCACAGTTGCTTGTGGTTTATCACCAAAGATTTCTTTTCGAACAGCAGCCGTATCTTCGGATTCTTTTGTTGGTTGGGCCTTAACATCCTTGCCTACAATGTCCATATAGTTGTCAGTGCTTTTAGCTTCTACTTTATCTGTAGTTGTGGTTACTTTATCTGGCGTTGCTGTTTTATCTGTGGTAGGGTTTGCAGCATCTGATGTGGTTGTAGTGGCTGAATTTTCCTGTTTTACAATAGGAGTATTTTCAGCAGCAAAAACATTTTGCGCAGAACCTAGCCCAACAATACCAGCAAGTGCTAGAGAACTAGCCAATCGAAATTTCTTATTCATATGAATAAAACCTTCTCTTTCATAAATTATTGATTTAATTAATTAATTTTTGTTTGGCAAAACATTTGATTTATTTTATCACTAATTCAAACATTTATATCCATTAACAATTATATTAAGATTTCTTCATTTGTCAAATTTTATTACGAATTAATGACAAAACAAAAAAGGCTTTTTAAGCCTTTTTATTTTTACTAAGACATATTATCTGTCATGAAAATAACGACATTGTGTGTCTTGTTATCTTCTCCCAGAATATCACATTCAAAAATGGATTTATATATCATTCCTGAATATGGCTCGTTGCAAGCAGCGTCAAAATCTTCTTTTAAGGCAACTTTGTACTCAAAGTTCCTATGGCTGAACTTAATTTCCCAGTAGAAATCTGTGATTAGAGGTTCTTCAAGATAAACAACCTCATATTCTTCCAGTTCAAAATCCAAGCCTTGAATCATCTTCATCATGGCTTGATAAAAGATGCTGCTCATGTTGATTTTGTCATTCTGTAAAGCTGTTATACTCAATCTCATTTTTACATTCTCCTTTTTATTAAACTGTAAATATTATAAAATGTTTTACAACTTTTATTATAAAACAAAAAAGATGGATAATATCCACCTTTTCATTAATATTCATTTGCATTTTCAGTCTTATCTGAAAGCAAGCCGTCTTTGATGGCAAAAGGAAACACCAAAGCCAAGCTGATAGTTGAGCAAGCCAATGCTCGCGCAATATCTGAATCAGTAATCATTGTCAAAAATACTCCAATGAATGATACAACAATGAAACCTAAAGAAATACGTCTTGCTTTTGGCGAAAGCGCCAAAAATAGCAAGCTGTAAACGAAAACGCCAATAGAAAATAGAATTAGTTCCATAATAATAATCTCCTTATATTGAAAAAATATTGTTTTAAAATTAGTTACATAAAGTATTATAAAACAAAAAAGACCGAAATTTCATAAATTCCAATCTTTTTTTAAATATTTTTTAGGCTGATTTCACAGTATGTGAAATACCCACCAAAATGCCATTTTCAATTTCCAGCTCCAACTTATGGATATAAGCTGTTTCTGGGTCAATCAATACTGTATATTGGAATTCAGTCCAAGAAACAGTTGGTTTCTTGCCAATTTCCAATTCATAGAAACTTCCATGTAAGAAGTCAAACATAACTTCGATTAAATCGTTGTCATGCTGAGTGGCCTCCAAAAGCCCTTCACCAAACTTTTGGATTTTAACGTATCGAATGATACCTGAGTTCAAAATATTTTGAAACTCAGCGGCTGCTTCTTTATATGCTTCTTTACGAGTGTCAATGGAGCTTTTGATAATCATGATTGCTCTATCGGCGATATTGATGTTTGAAAACTTCAATTCTTCTTTTTTTGACATTTTTGTTTACCATGTATCTCATCTTTATAAATGAGAGCCTTTCTTTTTGTTAATTTTAAAAATAATAATTGTAAAAAGTTTTACATCTTTTATTATAAAACAAAAAAGACTGGTTTTTCAAAAACGACCAATCTTTTTCTAAAAAAATATTTTAAATTAATTAACCAATACTCATGAAATCATCTTTCATTTGTTGCCCGGCATCAGTCAACATTTCAAACGAGGACAACCATTTTTTCGTGGATTGAATATCTATATCCACACCCATTTCTTCAGATAACAAATTCATCCATAGCTCACCATCTTCTCCTAAAGTTTGGCAAACATCTGCATCTTTTAAGATAGACTTCAATGTCTTATACTCTTCTTCCGAGCCTAGTTTCCCAATTTTGCGATTATCTGTGGCATAAATCAAATCTCGAATTAATTTATTGTCAGCATAATCAAGCAGATAATAAGCTGAGGATTGTTCAAATACAAATACAGCAGTATCTAAGTTTTCTACTTCTGATTTATCTTTATCATAACCTGCATCATGATACAAAGCTGCAAGAAGTAAACAAACAATTTCATTTTTAGGGAATGAAGCTGTAAGAGGATTGTTTAAGCATCTTTCAGCTACAGACCACATATGAGCCGGATTGTGATAAGAGTTATGATTATCATAAGTATTTTGGTCACTTACAATATTTTCTACTTGAAATCCATTTACATTGAGTAATGCCTCAATGTAGAAACGGTTTGATAAAACAGCTTTATTTTTTTCTAATGTCATATTAATTACTAATTATCCTTTCTTTCTATTATTTTCTTCTTCAATAATTTTTTCTTCTTCCTCTAAAGCTTTGGCATAAGAGAAAGTCATTAAAAACTCTTGCTTCAAACGCTCAATGAACTGTTTGACATCTTCTTCGTCATGTTCTTGTCTGTATCGTCCAATTTTAGCCCCAAAACTACGAAGAAATGCACGGTTTTGAATGTCATCAAGTACAGTGAATGGAAGATTCCAGATGTGTCTTAAAGCTACAGTAATGAACATATTTTTACCGATTTTGACAAAGATATGACTTCTCCTAGAATTAATCAATACTTGATTTTCTTGAACTTCTGGGAAATACAATTTTAAATATTCAATATTCTTATACTTCAACATATGTCTCAGCATATAAGTTGAAAGACCAACTGGTTTTTCTTGACTTACATCAAAACCATTCATTGCCTGATATTGCAATGGCCTAGATGGGATTAAGACTTTATCTTTTTTGCAGCCATAAAGAATGTTTTCTTTAAAATCCATAACAGCGTACAAACCATCATTTTTTGTACCTGTTTTTTCATGAGCATTTAAGAACCTATCAATGCTTGACAAATCAAGCAAAACCATTTTTTCAGTTTCAGAATCACCAGCTCCAAAGAATAAAGATGATAAATTAGCTTGTTTTACAAACAATTCAGGTAAATCAAGCAGCTTAAAGTTTCTTTGAACTGTTAAGTTCTTATAGAAAACAGTAATATCAATCGTATTTTTGTTAAAGGCCATCTGAACACGCGCCTCTTTAGAAGCTTTTAGTTCAGACAAGAAGTGAACAAACTCAGACCGTTCAATATATTTATTAGAGTACGGATGCTTCAAGTATTTCCAACGAATTGTTTGTCCATTAGAAAAAGAAAAGACCTTGTTATCATGAAATACAAAATTACTCAAAAATTGAGCACGTTGATTAAATTCTTTTAGTCCATCAGTTGCATCCATAAACTTATAATCAATAAGGAAGTCACTCAATGCCTCAGATGTTTCTTCTTTTAACTCAGGAATAACTTTCAAAGCCCCTTTATCTGATTGAAAGAACCCATAATCATCGCTTAGACAGATTTCTCCCTTATCTGTTTCTAAATAAAGAGAATCAGCAGAAACTAAGAATCTAAACTCTCCAACTAAAGGTAAAGAAAAGAATTTAGAAGACATATCTTCTACAAGTTGAGCAATGTTTGTGATTGGTGCTTCCCAAGTATCTTCAATACTGTTTAAGTCAGCTCCTAGTGGATAAACAATTTGTTCTTGGTTTTTATGACTAATAACAACCACTTCTGGGCCGAAGCTAATTTTTACTCCGCCAGATGAGTTTTTAAACTCTGATTTTGTCACACCTAAAAACTTGAATAAACTTTTAAAAATAGATGAAAATTCTTTAAAATTCATTACCAATCTCCTTTTTCTGGATTATTAGCTTCATTTATATAGTCTTGAACCTTTTCAAGAGTTTCTTCCCTAAGATTTTTAAATTGCTTTCGGCCTAAACGAATCTGTGAAATCGTTGATGCTCCAATTCCGGTATCTTTTGCCAATCGTCTAACTGGTATATTTTCATTAAATAGTGTTTCTTTAACTTTTTCTGTATCAATAATCATATAGCACCTCACTGTTTTTATAGGTTAGTTCTATTATACCACTACCTGTATACTTTAGTCAACAATAAAAGAGATGTATGCTTTTTTACATCTCTTCTTGTAATTATTGTAGGCTGTCTTTAATAGCTTCAGCTAGTCTTTTTATAACTGGCACAGAAACACTGTTGCCTGCCTGTTTATATAATCTGGAATTGCTTTGATTAGGGAATTTATAGTCTTCTGGAAAGCCTTGGGCATTGAAACATTCTCGTGGGGTTAGTTTCCTAATCCGTCCATCTTCAGTTAAAATCAAAGGAACATTGCTGCCACCCGTGCCCATGTTGGCTGTCAAAGTTGGAATTAATCCGTTTTTATTTTCTCTGACGTACTTTCGTCTCCATTGATAAATCCTGTCATTTCTTGTTATTCCTTCCTCTAACTTATCATAAAATTTATTTTTCTTCTTAGAATAATAATACTTTTCATCAACAGGGTTCTTGAAATCAATAACATCATCTAGTTTTGTAGTTAGTGGAATTTCATCAGGCATTGTAAAGTTATTGAAGTCTTCAATGTCTCTAAAGGCTACAATATAGATTCGTTCTCGTCCTTGTGGAATATTACCATATTTGGCTGAATTCATCACTTTATAAGATATATAATAACCAAGGTCTTCTAGTGTTCTAGTAATCACGGAGAAAGTTCTTCCTTCATCATGTGACACTAGGTTTTTTACATTTTCAAAAAACGCAACTCTAGGCTTTCTTTCAGATATAACTCTAGCAACATCAAAGAATAAAGTTCCTCTAGCGTCACTAAATCCTAATTGTTTGCCTGCTAGGGAAAATGCTTGGCAAGGGAAACCAGCAAGCAAGACATCAAGGTCCGGCAATTCTGATGCTTCTATAGTTGTAATATCTCTCACATCTACTTTTATGCCAAAATTTTCTTCAAACGTTTGAGCTGGATATACATCAATTTCATTGGCATAGACAGTTGTAAAACCTGCTTGTGCGAAGCCTAAGTCCACCCCCCACTCCTGAAAATAGAGAGGCCATTTTCAATTCTTTTTTCATAATAAAAATTTACCTACTTTTATTTATTTTTTATAGCATATTACATTTTATCATTTTTTGAAGCATAAAACAAAAAAGAGATGTAAACAATTTATTTTACATCTCTTTTCTATTGAATATTAATTAATTAAATCCCAAGAGGTTCACCACATGGACCAAATGGAACACCAATATCAGCTAATATATCTAAAGCTTCTTCCTCTTGCTCGTCAAATTCTTTCTCATCTAATTCTTCTTTAGTCATGTTTCTTTTTTTCCTTTCGACTTTTATTTTTTTTATAAATTTATTATATCACACAAAACAAAAAAGAGGAAGATAAAATCTTTCCTCTTTAAAATTCATTTCAATCTAATCTTCTTGTTTTTTAGATTTTATTGTTAATCCTAAAGCAACCAATCCAAGAATAGCTCCAAGAACTTGAAGTGTTCCTGTTTCTGTTTGACCAGTTTTTGGAAGTTCTTTCTTAGGAACTTCAGTCTTAATCACTGATGGTGCAGGAGCAGGAGTTTCGTCTTTCTTAGGTTCTTCTGGGATTTTTAGTTCTTCCAATTCAACAACAGGAGCGTCTTTTGGAACTTCGGTAACAACTAATTCAGTCAGTTCGTGAACCGGCGCTTCGTTAGGCACTTCGGTCAAGACTTTCTCTGGAATTTCATGAATAGGCGCATCAGATGGAATCTCTGTAAGGATTTTCTCTGGCAGCTCATGAATTGGAGCGTCGCCCGGAATTTCAGTCAATACCTTTTCCGGCAGTTCGTGAATTGGAGATTCAGATGGAACTTCTGTTAGAACTTTTTCTGGCAACTCATGAATAGGAGCATCACCCGGTACTTGTTTTTCAACGCGGACGTAATAGTGAGTAGAGATATGGTCTTCTACTGTCGTCAGCTTAGAATAGACATATTCCTCACGTTCTCCGATAAACAATGGAGCAAGCACAACTCCTTTGACAGTAGGAGCAATTTCTCGCTCTACGCCGTTTTCAACCGTTACGAAACGAGTAACATTAAGTGCACCAAAATCACTAATAGGGGCATTTTCAGGAACTTCTGAAACGGAGCGGTCATAGTAATGAGTTGTAACTCCATCTTCTTTGACAGTTTTACCGTTATATTGGAAGCTGCCTACATACATAGGAGCTTCATGAGTGCCCTCTTCAGCAGGTTTCACTTCAATTTCACCATTATCAGTAACAGCAATATAACGAGTAGCTTCACGAACTTCTGGTGTCACACTTGGTGCATCAATAGGCTTTTCACCTTTTACATAATGATAGTAGTGAGTGGTAATACCAGTCACACCGTCATTGGCATCAGTGTGGTCAAAGAAGTATTGGTGGAAGTCATCACCCAACCACATAGGGGCAGGAAATGTACCTTTTTGTTCATCACGAATTTCACTAAAGCTGCCATCTTCTTCAATTACCAAGAAACGTGTAATTTCTTGCATTTCAGGATTCACAGTTGGAGCATCAATTGGCTTATCTTTTTTCACTGCATCATAGTAATGAGTATGAATACCATCTTCAACCTTTGTTTGACCAGAATAATGATATTTCTCATTTTGAAGAAATGCAGGAGCTTCATGAATACCTTCAAGAGATGGAGCGATTTCTTCTTCCACACCATTTTCCCCAACGGTTACAAATCGAGTAACATCAGAGACTTCTCCGGTCATTTTTGGAGCTTCATTAGGAACAGTGGTTTGGATTTTCACATAGTAATGAGTAGTAATTCCAGTTATTCCATCATTAGGTGTAGTGTGGTCAAATTGATAGCTTCCAATAATGCTAGGCGCTGGCAGTGTTCCCTCTTGGGTTTCTGCAACCTCTACTTCTTCACCTTGCTCATTTACAAGAACAAAACGAGTAACTTCACGCATAACTGGTGTTACAGATGGTGCATCTGTAGGTAATTCGTGTGTTTCTGGTGTTGCCGTTGTTTCATAAATGAAATGTTGGCGAGAAATAGTAAGGCCTGTTGCAGGATTTTCTCCGACCCATGACTTAGGAAGAGTTACACCGTTTTGAACTTCTTTATCTGTAAATCCAACAACGCCTGTCCACTTCTTGTTGCCCTTGTATTCAAGCAGCATACGGAAGCCGGCTAATTTATTATTTTCTACAGTTGGCAAAGTTTGCTCAGGAGTGTAGACACCCGGAGTGTAAGGATTATGTTCTGCATTTTCATCACCATCCCATTCAAAATGGTCAGTCATTTCGTGAGGAGTAATTTTTTCTCCGTTACGCATGAAGTAAATCTCACCGCTTTCATGGAAGTTCTTGTATACTTCTGTTTCTTCTTCTTTAGTCAACAAGAAATCATAGTAAAGAGATTTTGGTGTTACTCTTGGTTGTTGTGGCCCTCCAAATCCAAATGGATTTTCTAGACCTGAGACTGGTAATTCTGATGGCCCTAAACCAAACTCATTAACACCGTGGTCAGCAGGTTTCACATGCAGCAATGTATAATTTCTTACAATTGGCGCGTGCACTTCTTCACCATTAGTATTAGCAAAAGTCAATACCTGACTGAATTCAGATTTTGTCAATGTGCTTTCTGGCAAATTAGCCATCCAGCGTGTTACACGAACAGTTGGGTTTGGTGTTTTAGAGTAATAATCACTTGCGTGTTCGCTGCCTTTAACTTCTTTCGGAAGATAAATTTCTGTTGAAAGTCGGAAACGTTGAGACACACCATACCCAAAATCACCATCCACTTTCAATGTAATTCCTTTACCTCGGCTGATAAAAGCTCCTGAACCGTAATAATAATTAGGTTTGTCTGGAGAATTCCAGCCTAATTTATATTCACTAGAATTGACTTTGTAGCGTCCTTTAGTCCAGTAATTATTTAGGTTATAGAAGTTTTCGGTTTCCGGATTAATTGTTCCGCTGAAATTTTTTACTCCTGAACCCGGAATCTGAACTGCTTTATCGGCTGGGTTGAGAGTAATACTCTCCCAGTGTCCGCCCGGAGACAGAATTGGCTCTGGTGTATATCTCAATTCCGCTGATTCAAAGAAAATGTTTTTCCCATTGAGGATTGTAAATCTACCAATTGTTTCACCTCTGGAATTTAGCTCGTTAAAGCCGTCATAGGTGCTGGTGATTTCATCACCCTCTGGCACACCTGTTTCATCATAATGAGAAACATTTCGGAACACTCGAACACGTTGGTTTGGTGAGTACAGCTTAGTTGATTTTACATATGTTTCTCCAGTTTGTACTTCTGGACTTAAAACCTCATTAACAGTTTTCGTTTCACCATTGGCATCCGTATATTCAATGTGAGCAACAAATTTATTCTCGTTTGAAATACGGTGGCCTGTACCATATTCTTTATGAACAGTATAACGATACATTTCGTGGACAGCATACAAGGTTTTTCCTGTATTTTCGTCCAATTCTTGTCCATTTTCATCATAGTAATATGACTTAGCTACAATGCGTTGAGTACCGCCACGCGCAACATCTGAACCGAATAAAACACCGTTATAAGGATTTGCATCAACTTCAGCAATCACATTATGATTAGAACCCAAGCTTCTTTGTAACTCGAATGTCCGAACAATCTTAGCAATCTTTTTCTTTTCGCCATCAACAATCATATAGCTGTTAGATAGATTGGTATATGTAGCTGTTATACGGTCAGATTCACGAAATACCACGCGCTGCACACCTGTATCTCCCAATTGAGAAGATACATAATCATTTCGTGTAACTTTTGCAAGTTTTTGGAAACGAAGGTTTGAATAATCAACTTCATTTGCTGGTTTCTCAAACTCTTTTGATTTTGCTTCGCTCAGATAACGAACTTCACCAGTGATAGCAACCCTTGCATTTTCTTCATTCCCAAGATGTAGATTTTGATTCTTCATGGCTTCTCGGATAGCATCACCCTTAGAACTCATGAGTTCTTCATAATCTTTCTTCATTTCTTGGTCAATATTGAACCGCTCATAGGCAGTGCTATTAATATTTCTTTTCTCTTCGCGAATCCTTTCGTATTCTGACCATTTTTCCATAAGTTGCTGTTTAATCTTTTCAGCTTCTTGCTTAGACTCTTCTTTTACAGCTTCAAGAGAAGCTTGGTCAGATGGAACTTCTTTTTCAACTTCTTCAACTGTAAAACCGTTTTGGTTAAGATTGTTTACCAATTCAGTATAACTTCCGTCAACATATTTAGTCGTAGACAAATTTGTATTTGTTGTTGCTCCATCAACCTCGGCAGAGCGTTTAGCTGCGTTCACGCGCGTGTAATCGTTATTTTCAACAATTTCACGATTGTCTTGAACATTAGCCGGCAGTGGTGAGTTTTTAACTGCATCAGACAATTGTACACCTGATTGACTGTTAAAGTCATCAATGCCTGTATTTACGGTTTGAGAGCTAGTCGGGCTAGTATTTACAGTTTCCTCAGCAGAAACGATTTGCGGAGCAAGAATAAGGCTTGCACCAAGCATCAAAGACAAAACTCCAATAGCTGTCTTACGGATTCCGAATTTTTCCTTTTTCCCTTGGATTAGATATTGTTTGTAGCTTTTCATGTTTGATTTTTCTCCTTTTATATATAATTTAATTTAATTTAGCTTAAACACAAAACAAATGAACACGATTTTATTTTACTAATATGTAGTAATAAAATAAAACAAAAATAAAAATAGCTTTTGAGCTTTTAACTTATTTACTGATAACTTCTCCAGTATCTAAGTCAATGTTTACATTTTCACCATTCTGCCTTAACTGAACTGTATTCTCATCCAGTTTTTTAGGCGGAGTAGGCATATCTGTAGTAATTTCCTTAATATCAGGCATACCCGGCATTGAGGCCATTGCCCATGCTGCAAGCATACCCATAATTACCATTACTACAATCAATTCAACCAATTTCATTATTAATCAGACATCCTTTCTATATTTGTTGTGACTTGTATTAATGAAATTACAAAGTTTTTTTATTGTTTTCCACGATAAATTCTCTATACTTCTACGGCCGCTCCTAATACTCGATATATTCGAGCTTGGAAATCCCGTAGCATCCTGAATTTCTTTAGGAGGGATTTCTGATTCAAAGAACAACCATTCAAGGTTTTTCTCTACTTCCTGAACTTTCATTCTTCACCTTTTCTTTCTACATATAAATTGATTGCATAACTATATTATCATTTGATAATGTAGTTGTCAATATGGTAACTTTAATTAGTTCTTTTTAAGAAATGAAACCAAACTAAAGTTCTATCTGCTTTTGTACAATGTTTTTAAAGTAATAAAAAAGTATCACCCAAGATACAATGACAAGAGTAAATAAAGAGATGAAAAAGAAATCCATAGAAATACTAGAAAAACTTTTCAATAAAGTAGCCACACTAATTAGATAGATGCTTAATATGAAACGTTCAAATTTTGGCATAAACATTTCAAGATACATAATTTTCTTATCTATTGTGTTTTTGTTTTCTTTTGTTTTATATATAAAAACAATCAAACGAAAAACTACATTAAGTGTAGTGAGACCAAGAAACGCCAGTAAAGCATATTGAACATAAATCATTTGTTGCATCCAGTTAATGTTTTTCTTGGTGATTGAGTTAATAACAAAAACACCAGAATAAACAACACTAAAAGAACAAATATTTTTGGCAAAGCTCCACAAAGCGCTCTTGGCCGCTTCGATTAACATTTTGTTTAACATAATTTTGGTTAAACTCCTTTCCTTTTTGTAAAATAAAATAATTTTTCGTAAAATAATTTTTTACAAAGAATATTATAACGATTGTTCATTCTTGTTGATACTATTCAAGCGTTGAAGGTGGCGGAACGTATAGCAGATTTATTTGAGAGTTATAAATAAACAAAAAAGAGACTTTCGGTCTCTTTTCATTTTATTAGAATTTAAAACATTGACAACCTTAAAGTCAAGCAACCCTTCTTTTCTTTCGATTGTTTTTACGTCCTGCCTTTTTGTTCTTTGTGACTTTCTTGGATTTAAAGAAAAACTCTTTATTGTTTTCCAATTCATTAAAGTCAAATCGGTTCTCGCCAAAGCTTTCTCGCCATAGTGCAGCACGGCCCTTGCGATTTTTTTCTTTGATTAGAACTTCTTTTCCTGATTGAGTCAAGAAAAGCTTATTCTTCTTTCTAGAAATAAATCCAGCCCGGACTAACACCATCAGCTCTTTTTCGTGTTTATTGTGCAAAAAGTGCCTAAATCCTCGCTTTTTTTGCAACACATAAACACCTTTAAATTTACTCCAAGAACTATTATATAAAGCGAAAAATTCAAAGTGATTACTGCAAGTTTCATCAAACAATCGTAACAATAAGAACCGGCTAGGCTTTAATGATGTCCAACTATTTTCCTTGTAGATAGCCTGATAAATCATAGACTTAACAGATGGGTCATCAAGGTCAATAGTCTCATATAAATGATTTAACCGTGCCGGGAACAGATTTTGGGTATTTTTAACATTTTGCAATAAATTTTAATTTTTTTAACTTATTTTCGACAACCTTCTTTATATTTGATAAACTAAATGAAAGAAAGGAGGCGTTTTATTTTGTATAAAAAGTCAATGATTTTAAATAAATCAACTTATAAGACAGGAGAAGTCGCTGCTCTTCTAGGAGTATCAATTCAAACTGTTATCAATTATTGTGAGATGGGGCACATCCCCTTTTATAAAACAGAACATGGGCATCGTCGTATTCTTGCGGAGGACGTTTACAATTACCTAGTTTCTCTAAATATGGCGTATGATGAAAATTCTAATTCTAATGATACAAATTCTACTTATACTAAATCAGACGTAATCTATGCTCGTGTATCTACACATAAGCAAGCAGAACGAGGTGATTTAGAGCAGCAAGTGGAAAAAGTAATGTTGTATGCAATTCATCAAAACGTAAACAACCTCATTGTTAAAACAGATATTGCTTCAGGGTTGGATGATAATCGTAAAAATCTACTCTCTTTAATTGATATGGTACAAAAAGGGGAGGTTTCTCGAATTTTTGTTTTAGATAAAGACCGTTTAACTAGCTTTGGTTATCCTTACTTGAAGAAAATTTGCGACTTCCATGGAGTCTCTATCATTGTTGTTTTAGATGAGATTGACATTAAAACTCAATCAGAAGAACTGGCAGAGGATATTATCACTCTCATTCATTCTTTTTCAGAGAAATTATATGACCTAAGACAAAAAATTAAGAAAGAAATAAAATGTAATGAAGAAAGTTAAACAAGAACCTGAGATTATCTTATCTGAAAGACATATCATCTCATCTTCTCACCCTTATTTTTCAGAGTGTGACCACTTGACATTCTTAGGGAAGAATTTATATAACGCAACTCTATTTTATCAACGAGCTTCTTTTTTCAAAAAAGAATTTCAAAACTACTATGCTGTAAATAAAGTTTTCACCCATGAAAATCAGATAGATTACCGAGCTTTGCCTGCTAAAGTTTCAAAACAAGTTCAGATGCTAGTAGATAAAAGTTTTAAAAGTTACTTTGCTTTAGTGAGGAAAAAGGTTAAAGGAGAATATAGCTCTCCTGTCCGTATCCCTCGTTATTTGCACAAAACAAAAGGGCGTTGCACCCTCCCTTATCCTAAAGATGCTTTATCTTTGAAGAATGAGGGAGTAGTTGCACTTTCTAAGACAGGAATTAGAATCCAAACGAAAATTAAAAGAGAAAAAATACAAGGTGCTCGCATAGTTCCTAAAGGAAACCATTTTGTTATTGAGATTCTTTATAAAGAGCAAAAGAAGAAACCTGTATCTGAGAAGATTCAGAACGTTGCTTTTATTGACCCCGGTTTAAACAACTTAATGACCGTGACCAGCAATGTCTGTTCCCCTCTTCTATATAGCGGTAAGAACTTAAAGTCAATGAACCAGTTGGCAAATAAAAAGATAGCACAAGTGAAAAGTTCTTTGAGCAAACGAGGGTTATATAGTTCTCCCCTTTTAATTTCTATTTACAACAAAAGGAACAGACGTATAAAAGATTGTTTACACAAAATATCAACTCATTTAGTGAATCAATTCGTTTCGCACAAGATTGATACCGTTATTTTTGGACATAATCTAGGGCAGAAACAAGACATTAAATTAGGCGTTGTTACCAATCAAAATTTTGTGCAAATTCCTTTTTATCAGCTCATTACTCTCTTGCAATATAAATGTGAATTGCAAGGCATCCGCTTTATAACAACAGAAGAATCTTATACCAGTAAGTGCAGCTTCTTGGATTTAGAAGAAATTGCTGAACAAAAAGAATATGTAGGCAAAAGAGTGAAGCGTGGCCTTTTTCAATCAAAAGAAGGTGTCCAGATTAACGCTGATGTAAATGGCTCTTTGAATATTGGAAGGAAATATTTAACGAAACTAGGTCTTTATACAGATACTTTACATAAGGAATTAATTTATCACATGGCAAATCCTAAACGAATTTGTCTAGCTTAAATTAAAACAAATTAAATAAAAGTAAAACATGATTAGATTAGTCTATCTAGGATTGTTTAGAGGGTAGTCGCAGTCGCCCCAACTCTGACTTAGAATAAAATAGTTTTTTGTTTTGTAAGTAGGGTGAGAAACAACAAATATATTGTTGGAAACTTTGATTTTTCTTAATAAATTAGAGAACTGTAAGTTTTTTGAACATTACTTATATATCCATCCTATAAAAATAGTATTTGCAAAATGACAAGTGATTTTACAAATACTATCATAACATTATTTTTCCTTTTTGGTCTTTTTCAGTGTTGAAGAGATTACTGCGTGAACTAACCAATACACAAATGGGATATAAATAGCCATATGCCCTAGTGCTGTTACATTACCGAGATAATCAAATGAGTATTTCATGATGACAGACCAGAAAAACAGGAAAAACAATGAAACCTTAAATAGTCTAATAAAGCCTTCAGCAGCACTGTTCAGTTCGTCTCCTATATCACCATATTCGGCTTCTAATTCACCCAATTCATTGATAACCTCTTTATCGTTCAACTTAGTTTTCATTGTTCTATATTTCTTAGAATTTAAAACAACAACAAAAAGAATGACAAGGTTTACAAATCCGAGTAAAGTTCCAACACTAATAGTCATCCAGAAGAATACCGAAACGTTATTCACAAAGCTGCTGGCAATAGCTGCTGGCAAGGCAACGAATAAATTTTCCATTGATAATGCTTTTAAATATGAAAGTTTTTTGAATTTTTCCATTTTTTCTATATCTATTTTTTTAACATTGTTATTATTGTTCATAAATTTATTTTCCTAACTTATTAATTATTGTCATTATTATCTTTTTTGTACATTTTAAAAATCTTGTCTCCAAATTCAAAAAAAATATAAAAAGGGATAACAAAAGGGAGACCAATGGCAAAAGAGATAACGCCAAGTAATCTTACGCCATCAGTAATAGCAGGGATAAAATGGTAAAATGACAAAAACCAAAAAATTGACGACCAAAGAGTGGTATTTATTATTGAACCCAAAAATATCTCAACAATAAAATTTAAAAACTTAATTATAGCATTGTCATCCTCTGTGTTTTTAGGGATGTAAAATATTAATCCCATGAGAAAGGTTATGTAAGATAAGGCAACAGAAATAATATTTCCCATAATAATGATTTTTTGAAATACCACCAAATCCTTAAAAATCAAACTACAAACAACAGCAGGTAATGTTATCAAAAAGTTTTCTAAGATTATAAGCTTTATAGCAAAAGCGAATGGTTTATAATCATTTTTATTACACATATAATTTCTCCTCTTTCAAAATAAAACTATACAACTTCTACAGCACGAATAGAAATAATTGCTGTAGAACCTGACCAATTAGACACATCCCACCAAGAAACCTTAATGTCATCATTTTTGTTATCAATCTCAGAAGCACATTCAATCATTTTCTTTTCTAAAAGTTTCAACAAATCTTCAAATTTATTTTCTCCATCAACTTTCTCTCCATTAACATCTGGCCTATAGAGATTTTCTGCCATGCTTTCGAGGAGATTTTCTCTGAATAGGTCTACAACCTTTTGGACAAATTTCATCTTGTCATCAGAAGCTAATTCCAAAACTGTTCTTTCAGGCTCTATAAACTTATATCCGCCATATTCAGCTTCCTTCAAATTTACTTTCAAAACATATACATTCATTCTTATATCTCCTATTTCACTACTTTTAATTTATTTTTTAACTTTACATCTATTATATCAAAAAAATATGAATTTGTATACTTTCACAAACAAAAAAGAAGCTATATTTTAGCTTCTTTTTGTTATTAATTAAATAGAACATTATTCTTCAGAACTTTCTCGAATCAACGTATTCAGAATATCAGCAAGTTCTTCAATGTCTCCCAAATCTAATTTTTCAAAATTAATCTTAGAAAAATTTTCCTTAACTAATTTAATCATTTTTGATTTTTGGAGTTTTTGATGATGTTTACTGATTTTCTCTGGAGTAGCTTCTTCAAGTCTAACAACAGAATAACCGCTTCCTGCTTTTCCAAGATGAGAAAAAGTTGAATTGAAAACTGTAATTCTGCCTGTAGGAGTAATTTTGGAAACTTTACCTAGTTTTAACGAAAAATCGCTCCTGACAAAAACGTTATCACCGACTTTAAGGTTTCCAAGCCATCCTGTGCGTTTATCTTTATCCATATTATTCACCTTATCCTTTCTTATTCCGCCAAAAGTTTTTCAATTTTTTGCTTCAATTCTTGAATAAAAGTGAAATCTTTGAACAAATCATCATAAACAGCTTTGTCTTCCTTTTCTGTTTCAATCTTAATGTTTTTGAGGACTTTCTCTACAGAAAGTTCATCAGAAACAATTTGAAGAAGATTATAGTAAAGTGCTTTCTTCAACTTTCCTTCGCCCTTTTTGAAGACCAATTTGTTTCCAGAAGGTAATTCCAGTTCAACTGTAACAATTCGTGTTGCACCAGAACTGTTTTCGTTTTTCTTGAATTCGCTGTTTAGATTGACATTTACATCAAGTTCTTTAAATACGAGAAGAAGGTGAATAAATGAAGAACAGTTATCAAGCGCCATATCCACATATTCTGAATCTTCCCAATCAGAAAGCATGACATCATACTCTGACTCTAAATCACTTAAATGTTCAAAGCAATCTTCATAAAGTGAATCAATGTCACTAATTCTTTCATCAGGATTATTTGTTAGAAATTCAATAATTTTATCATTTACAATTTCTCTAACATTTTGTTCAGAGGTAGATGAAAATTTATCACTCAAAAATCTCAAAACATGATATAAAACATCATTGAAAAATTCAAACCCAGATGATTTAGATGATGAACATCCATAGTACAACTCCCCAATATGGGCTGCACCTAATTGTTCATATCTTTTTTCAATCTCTGACTGTACTTTTAGAAGGTATTCCATAAATTCTGAGAATGAGAAACTTTCAACAATTTGAATATCTTTATATTCAGCTATAAAAAATTCAATAGTATTGTCTTCAAGAATTCTTGCTTTTGATTCTCCAAAAGTCTCAAATTTTCCGTTAGTTGGGAAACCAAAAAAGTTTCTCATCAAATTAGCAACGAATTGTTCCAGCTCCATTTTTGTATTTGTTTTTGTCATATTCTTATGACCTCCTTAAAAATAAAAATAATATTGTAAAATTAAATAAAAGTTTTACATCAAATATTATATAGCAAAAATAAAAAAAGAGAGTTAATGTAATAAAAACTCTCTTTTAACTAAAATGAAACAAAACAAATTAAATTAATTTATCGTATGTTGCTCTATAAAAAGACACGGCATCTTCTAAATCTTGGAAATCAAAATCTTCTGAAAACCAGCTTTTCTTGATTTTCCCAGAAAACAAATTACGGAACAATTCATAATGTTCATCCTGTCGAGCTGGCTCTAAAAATCTTCCTTCCGCATCTTTTAAATAACCCTTACAAGGAATAAATAAAGCATTATTGATAACCAATGCCAAAGATACTCTGATATTTTTAGTGAATTGAATTGGATATGAACAAGAAAAAGTCTTTGGAATCCAATTTTCTATATTAACAATTTTGAATTGAGCATAAACTCCATCATTGACATCCACAAAGTTATTCAATTGATAACTTATTAAAATCACATCTTTAAGCCAAATATAAATATCCTTATATTTGTTAGATACATGACCTTGCCCACCAGCAATGCCATTTCCACAGAAAATCAATTTCTCATAGACTTTTTTTAACCCAGAAGAAATTTCCTGCTTTTGCTCATAGGAAACAGTTAAAATTTTAACCTTTTCTACAATTGTTTCTGTAGACGTTGAGCTTGTTGTTAGTTCTAACATTTTTTGCCGATATTCTCTATCGAAAACATCTGGATTGGCTTTCATACGGATAGTTCTAGCTAAAGTATTGTAGACAACATTAAAGATGTTATCAGGTTTATCTATCCCGTTATAAGAATCGCGGAAAATGCCTTCAAAATTATCTTTGATTTTATACCTTTCATCATCTTTAAATCTTTCAAAGACTTGGATATAAAGTTCATCTTTGGTCAAAATAATTGTATTGTGGTTTTTATCTGATAAGAAAAGTTTTTCACCATCATTTTTCAATGAAAAGATTTTATCGACTAGTTCATCAACTTGAACTGTCAACACCTGCCACAAAACATCTTTCTCGAAATTTACACAAATCATATTTTTAATTCTCCTTTTTATAAAATATTTTAATATATTGTAAAATGATTTACACACTTTATTATAAAACAAAAAAGCCATTCAAAACGAATGACTTTTGTTTTATTATTATTGTGCTTCGGCCTTGTATTTCACAAACAGTTCATCAAACAACTCAATGTTATTTACATAAAGTTGCAGTGCAGCATCAACCTCGGCTTTTCGTTCTTTGTAAGGTGATTGTCCAAGGTAAGCTTGGTTTAACAACCAACGGATAATACAAGTAAAACTATTTGCGAATTCACTTTCGCTTCCATCTTTGACAGCTTTTAGTGTTGCCAGCATTTGACCATACGTCACATCAGTTGATGGGCGGCGAACTACAGCAGAAACTTTAGCTTTTGCAAGTTCATATGAGATGCTAACATCTACATATTCAGGCAAAGCTTTACCTACTTCAGCCATAATTTCTTTTGGTGATTTTTCAGGCAACAATTCCATTGATTCTGGTTGCTCTGGCAAGATTGCTTTTACTTCAGATACAGGAACATCCTCATTGCTTTCTTCAATGAAATCAATTTGTACTGTTTCAGCTTGACCAGCATCCATGTTTGTCAACAAATCAGATGATTCATCAACAACGGAATTTTCTTCTCTAGATTGAACATCTTCGGCCTCAATGTCTTCTTGAACATCGTTTGTTTCAGTAACAGCAGCTTGTTCTTCGGTAGATTCTTCTTTGTCTTCTTTAACATCAAACAACGAAACTTCCTCAGATGAAGCATCTAAAGCGACTTCATCAGTTTTTTCTTCTTCAAATTGAACTTCTGTTTCAGCTTCAACAGCTTTAACCTCAATTGGTTGCTCTTCTGCTTCTACAGCAGTTTCTACAACTTCTTCAGGCTGTTCTTGTTTAACAGGTGCTTGCTGTTTACGAGGACGACCACGACGCTTTTTAGGCTTTTCTTCAGGTTGTTCTTCAATAGGAACTTCCTTGGTCTCCTCAGATGTTTTTGGAAATTCAACAACATTTGACTTTTCAGTGTTATCAGTTTCTTCTTGTACTTCTGGTTTTTCTTCTTCTTTTACCTTTAGTCCATGTTCTTTTTCGTATTCAGCTTTTTTAGCTTCACGAATTTCAAATGGTAAACCAAAACCAGCAGCAATGAGCGCAGCAGCGCGTGAGCGGCGCAGAGCTAACATTGGAGTTGTTTCTACTTTAGCTTTCATATCATCTGGAGATGCAACTCCAACAATATCTTTAGCCAAATAGGTTTCACCAACTTTGACGCTTGTGGTAGCAACGAAACTATCACCAACAAGATACATCTGACCTTGCTCTAAAGAACCATCCGGATGCACATTGTGGAACAATTCTAGCATATCATTGAACAACAAGAAAGCAGATGCTTTATCCTCAACATAGTCAAACTCAACTTGCGCCATTTTAGAAGCAAGTGCAACATCAATTTTTTTATTATTAGCCATTTATTTTTCCTCCTATACTTAAAGGGCTGAATGTCACAGTTGTTCCATTTTTATTTAACTGTGACCAAATCATATATAAAGCTTTGCGAATATTTTTTAGCTTTATATAAAGTTTCAAAACTAACATTCCCAGACTTCAAATCCAACAATTCTTTTTTTCTCAACCCCATATGCTTGAGCTTTGAATCTGAATTCAACTCTGGAAAATTATCCATTAGAGACTTCAATGCTTTTTGAGCATAGACGTATTGTTTCTGTGGGTCTGTGGTAGACGGCACACATTCACAATAGCTGATTGCTGTTTCAAAAACAACAATCCCTCTCTGAATTAGCGACAAGATTTCAAGTTTTTCAACCACTTGTGTAGTTTCCTGAAAAACCTTTAGCTCTTGTTCAGCTAATTCTTTTTTGTTTATTAACTTTGCCCTCCTTTCCTGAAGGTCTTTGATGTAATCAATCATATATATTACACCATCCTTTCCTTTTGATTTTTAAATAAATAATATTGTAAAATAATAATTTACAAAATATATTATAAAACAAAAAACACCTAAAATAGGTGTTTTAAATTAAATTAAGCACGTTTCCGTCTATTTCTAAAATCTACGATTTTAGTGTCTCCATTACTTTTCAAGAGAGAGTAACGGAATCTATACCTTGTTACAACAATGTTATGTTGTCGTTTAAAACCTTCGACTTTTTTAAGCTTTGGAACTACAAACTTATACGGCTCAGGTGTTTCGCACAGTCGATAAAAACTACGTTTTGAGCGCTTTTCAATGACCATTCTTGCATCTTCATAAGAAATGAAGAACTTGTTATCATAAATAACTTTATGAAGAATTTTCTCTTTGTTTTGAGCTCCTTCAAAGATATATTCCAAGAACATAGTGTCAGCCTCATAACGAGAAATAACTCCTGAAAACACAGTAACGAAAGACATTCTATCCATATACAATGATTTATGAATTTCATGTCTATAAACATCATCTAGCCGTCCACTTCTGACTAAAATGACTTTCAAGTCTTCATCTTGATTGCCATTGTCAAATAGCAAAACACGATAGCCACTATCCAAGCCTCCTCGTTCAAAACGTGTCAAAACATATCCCTCATTGAACAATCTCTCAGTTTCTTTAGAGATGACTTTCGCAATCTCAAATTCTGGGTTGATAATTTTCATATCATTTCCACTCCTTTTTTATTGTAATTAAAATAATTTTGTAAAAATAAATCTTTTACATATTCTATTATAACAAAAACAAAGGTTTCGTTTAACCATGCGCTTAACTTCAAAAAACAACATCAAAAACAGAAAAAACAAAAAAAGGCTATTAATAGCCTTTTATTTTTACACGATAGGTACTAAATTGAAAAAAATGAGTAAAGTTGAATTGTCCAATAACAATAATTACCATACGAGGAATATCTAGGTTTTCATTCCCGATACCCAGTAAACACATAGTGATGCAAAGCATACTTGCGAAAATCCCAAAAATATATGAAATGTTTGCTTTTATGAATTTGTGTTTATCAAAACAATTCACCAAAGCCCAAACAACATTAACACCAAGCAACACCATATAAACAATATAAGAAATTTCCATTTTTTCTCCTTATTTTTAGATAATTAAATAATAGTTGTAAAAAAACATTTACATCATTTATTATAATTCAAACAAACAAGAAAAAAGCACCTGTAGAAACAGATACTTTTATTTAATTTTATTTTAAAAATCACGATTTAGAGCGGATATATTCCCGGACTTCCATCAAGGCTTTTCCTGTAATATTTTCTCCTTTCCAACTATTCACATCTTGCACTGCCTGTGGTGCAACATTCGCATTAAGTCCAATACCATAGAATTTATCATATGGATTAGCTTCGGCCAAAATTGCATCACCAGTAGATAATAACAGTTTTTTGAGTTCTGAGTTTTGAGAGAATTTCAGGTACATCCCGTTTTTAAGGATGCTGTAGAAATGTTCATCCCAGACTTTCTTGTCAAAAGCAAAAACTTTTCGGCCAAGCCGCTTGATATATAAAGGATTTTCCTCTATAAGGATTTTATCAGCGACTTTCTCGTCTTTGAAGAGCTTTGCCTTATTCCACATAAAGAATTGTTCTACTGAGTAGAAATTGATTCCTTTGTGTGTGAATTCGGCGCGTGCGAAGTTTGAAAATACTTCATATCCATTCTTCAATTGAGAATAGAAAGGGATTATTTTTTGTTCCATAACTTTTTACTCTCCCGGTTTTTCTCGTTTTACAAGAATTTCATAGTCTTGAATTTCAAGATAGTATTTTGAAAGAACTTCACCAGATTTCTCTAAAGAAATCACAAGGTTTGTTTCTGACAAGAAAACAAGCCTTACAACACAATCAGACACTTCAATGATATGTTCGAAGTAGTCGAATGTATCTTCACAATTTTCTGTAGAGTCAACATTGACGTAATCTGACACAGTCTTATCAAATTCAAACAGTTTGCTCAAAAACTTATTTTCATGAACTTTAGGAACAAAGTTGCTCATCCAGAAAACAAGGCCATTTTTCTTCTTCATAGTTAGGCTATTCAAACCTGAAGCATCATCACCTAGAAAAAGTTCTTCCAGTCGCTCACTCAAAACTTTTGCAACTTCATTTGTCTCATATTTTTGAACAAGAGCAGATTGATATTTACAAAACTCATGAACAACTCGAACTTCTTCAAAAGAGTTTTCAGAGTTATTGTTGTAACAATTAATAAAAAATGGATAGTAACCATCTCTAATTAAAGCTGCATCAACTTTTAGGATTTCTAACAAACTTACCTTATAAATTGATAAAAAGTCATTGATTCCTGCTTCTAGGAAATAATCCATTAGTGTTTTTTCTTCAACAACACCATCTCCATTTATCTTTTTTAATGGACGAGTGAATTCTTTTTCAGAATAGGACATAGTAACCTCCAGACTATTAAGCTTGTTGGCTCTCAAATCTGGTTGAGATGGAACAACATGAGGTGACACACATTGAGGTTGTGCTTGTGCGAATGGGAATTGAGCAGAAGGAAATCCTTGTGGAGCTGGTTGACAACTCATTACTCCTCCATTTGTTGTGATTTTTTTATCTGTATTCGTAGTCATATCGAATACTCCTTTCTTTTGTAAAAATTTAAAATATTTTTTTGTAAAATAAATTACAAATAATATTATAACCCAAAACCAACATAAAAGACCTTGTAATCCACAAAGTCTTTTATATTTAAGCCTATTTCACTTCACGTTTAGAGTAGTCAATCACTTGATTAGCAAACACAGCATTGGCAATCAAGATGTACGGAGACACATAGATGCTCGCAAGGCCAAGTGTTACAACAGAAAGTAGCAACCAACCAATAAAGCTGAAGTTCAAAACAAACCAATCAAATTTATGGCCGTGCATCATTCTACGACTCATAGTAATAGCTTCTGTTCCACCTGCTTCTTTTCGAGCAGTCAGGTAGATAGCTAGGTTATAGCTGTAACTCTTGATAAGAATGATAATAACACCAGCGATAGGAATTAAAGCCCAGAGAAACAAGAACATCAATACCAACAAATGAGTAGTGACATTTTCTCCATTAATATTCTTAAAGATTGCCTTGATTTGTTCTCCAAAGCTATCGGCAACTTTTTCTTTACCTGTCAATATGTTTGTCACATATCCGGCCACACCAACTTCCCAGAAGCCTACAATGAATGAAATGATGTAAACTAGAGAAGAGCCGCCCTCGCTTGCAAAATTATTGTAATAAGAAATACCATTCAATACCAGAAGTGGCAAACCAATAGCAAGCCAAAGGGAATTGGTTTTAAGGATTTCCCTAGCTTTTTCACGAATTTCGAAATTTGTCATCATAATAGATAAATTTCCTCACTTTTCTTTTATTTAATTTTCATATATTAGAATAACACTGTTTTTCTGGCTTTGCAAGAATTCTTAGAAAGTTTTTGTTGGTTATTTTTCTAGATATTCTAATAATTTTTTCAAAACCAATCCCCTAGATGAAACCTTTGCCTTTTCTTCTAAAGGCATTTCGTTTATATATTTTTCCGTTATACAGTGTAATTTTATCATAGGAAAAGCCATCTTTCTCAGATTATTTGTAAGCAATCTCTAGTGGCGTTTCACCAATAAAGTTTTCAATGGCTTTGCCGGTTTCAATTTAGGAGATAACAGTCCTATAGCACGCGCTTCGATTAGTTTCACCTTGCATCAATTCTAACACCTTAGCGTTTTGACTATCGTAATCACGGTGAGTACCAGCCCATCTAGCAGAATGAACTCCCGGAGCGCCATCTAAGGCATCAATAAATAATCCAGAATCATCAGAAATAACAGGCAGACCAGTTGCAGCAGTCATACCAAAAATCATTTCAACTTTCAGAATAGCATTTCCTTCCAATGTGCTTTCAGTTTCTTCTACTTCTGGTAGATTAGGAAAATCTAACAATGATAGTATTTCCCAATCTGACAAAATATTTTGAACTTCTTTTATCTTATCTTTGTTGCTAGACGCAAAAATTAACTTCTTTTTATCCATAGCTTTCAAGTCCAAATTCTTCAAGCATTTCTTTGGTAATGACATCACGTTCAATTAATTCCACAAAACACTCTTCTACAGCGATTAGTTTATTGAGATAAGAGTTAGGTAATGTAGCCATTGTTGTTTCTTTTTCAGACATAATTATTTATTTCCTTTCTTTTTCTATAAAAGATTTTATATCATTAATTATATCATAAATGATATAAAAAATAAATAAGAAACAGAATAACAGAACAGAAAAAAACAACCTTTTAAGGTTGCTTTAAAAATATTTTTTTATCACTCATTTTGTAGTAGAGTATCACTGCTTTTTTGTTGCTCATTTATTGGTAGTGCATCACCTCTTTTTTTTATCAACCTCTCATGGTGGGTTATCACCACTTTTGTTTTAACTTATATAATATTCTATCACAATTTATTCTAAAGTCAAAAAAGAAAGGCTGCCCAAAAAGGCAACCGGCTATTCACGACCATTTAAGTATAACACACTATTTTTAAAAGTAAAGAAATTACCAAAAATATTTTCTAAAATCTAAAGGCAGGATATTCTTTAGAAGCGAAATAGACCAAAGCCATCCATAGACCATTCTTAAAATGAATGGTTAAAAACAATGACACTCCAATAAGACATAATTCATAAATAAGCCAAAAAACCGAGGCAAACGAGAACACTTCCAGAGTGTAGTATTTATCATCCATATCTTTTTCTTTGTAATGGCTATTACTTTTAATGCTGTATTTCTTTTTACGGCCAAAGCCAACAGTGCAAAACACGAAAAACAAGATAAACCAGAAAGACTTAAAGTGAGAAATCAAGAACAACGTGGATGACAGGATAGCCAAGTTATAAATAACCCAGCTTGCCACAAAGAGCAGCAAAGTCATCAACGCCTTTTCTTTCAATGCTCGTTTTTTAAAACTTGAAAACTTATAATCCATGTTAATCACCGCCTAGTGCTTCCTTTAATTGCTTCTCAATCTCTGATGCAGTTTCTTTAGCTTTATCAGCTCTTTTTTGTAAAAGTTCAGCAGTTTTTGAATTTCTTTCAAAAAGAAGATTCAATATATGCTCATAATCTTCCAATTCATACCAGATGGCATAATTCAACGACCAAGACATTGGAAATTCGCTCAATTGTGTGTTTTCACTTATTACTTTATCTTTTTTCAAAAGTCTTTGCATTGTTGGTACGTCACAATCAGCCTGATTTTCTGATGTCTTTTTCAGTATTCTATAAGTTTTATCATGTTCTTCAACATCATAGACTTGGTTTAGAATTTTCATCTCATCTGGATAATTGTTGACAATCAATCTGCCTAATGATTTAATTTTAGCTTTTTTCTTACTCATAATAATGTAATTTTCCTTTCTTTTATTGGCGATATATTTGAGAACTATTCTTCAAATGCTACTTCAGATGTCAAATAGGTCTCAGCTAATTCTTTCGTGAGTGGCAAATATTTATCGCCAAACAATTCATGAGGAACAACAAGCAAAAACTCAGTATCAATGTCTTTAACTCTTTCATCATCTTTGTCATAATCTGACCGGCGACTGATGTAAGTCATGTTAGAAATAAGTGTAGAATTTTCGTCATATCGCACACGGTCGTTCACAAACAAATCTTGTCCTTTTTTGTCTTTTAGGCCTGTACCGTATTTATGGATATAAGCCCACGCGCCCAATTTTAACAAAGTACCAACTTCAATTTTCATAAAGTCACGCTCTCCTGAACGCAAACGTGAGATAACGGATGTGGCTACACCTGATTCTTTAGAAATTTTTGCAGCAGGGATTTTATCATCCAAAACAACACTCATTACTTCATCTAAGTGTGCGAGGATTTCTTTTTGGTATAAATATTTCATGTTTTTAATTCTCCTTTTTTGAAACAAGTTATTTTATTTAATTTTAATAAATACATTATATCACAATAATTGCCAACTGGCAATATCTTTTGATAATTATTTTTTTAGATTATAATATTTGATGTAAAACTTTATTATTTTACAATATTGTATTAAAACTAAAAGGAGGCCAAAATTATGGCAAAAACAAATTCAAAAAAAGTAATGTTAGCAGATGATTTAGAAAGAATTGTCGCTGGGGTTGTTTCTGAGAAAACCAAGGAATACTTGAATAACGGGTATATTCTTGCTGATTTCAAGGAATTTCAGTCAGACAGGACATTTAAGGTGTTGTTGTTTGATGATTTGAATCCAGAAAATGATTTTCAGGTCATTCTAGTTGAAACAAATTATGTTTACAGACTTGAAGATACAACGCTCTTCAAAGGGTTTATATCAACGTCTAAGTTTACAAAAACTTTCGTCGGAACACTTACAAGAGAAACGGGTAAAAATATCAGTTTCATTGACGATTACTTTACGAAGTCTGACAAAACTGAAATCTATAGCACTATTTGTTTAGACGGAAAAGTTCTTATTTCTTTTGATGAGGCGCGTGAAGTTGCTAACAAACGAGCAGCGCGTTATGAAATGACAATTAACTGGAGAGATGATTATCATTTCGATATTCCTAAATCTAAACGTGGTTCAATCTTTGGAAAAAATGATATAACTGCTGTTAGATACAAAAGGATGAGTTTTCCAGACATAAAAATAAAATATTCGCCTTTTTACTATGTAATAGATGAAAATTCAAATCGTCGCAGAGTTGATTTATCACCTTTCGACAAGAAATAATCAATATTAAAGAACACCTATTATTTAGGCGTTCTTTTTTATATTCTCTTCTTTTATTTTTTCATGGATTTCTTTTGCCACCTTTACTCGCTTGTTATTATTTTCAATATCATAGAAATCTACAATATTCCACTTACGTTTTCCAAATTCAGGTTCACAGCCGTCTACCTTTGATTTTCTATCCCGGTAATATTCTTTTTGATAGATACTCTCAGGATTTGAAATGACTTTTTCAAGCGCCTTTTCGCTTCCAAAGGTTTTAATACGGCAATTTCCCCAACTTCTCAACAAGCTTTCTTCATAGTATTCAAATTCTCTTTTTTCTCCATTGATTCTTTCAATCATTGGCTGAGAATATTGACAGATAGAAAAGATTTCACAGTCTTTCTTGTAACGACCCAAAGCTTCCAAAATAACAGGGTCGCTAATAGCCACATAGGCTTTAGGGTGACGGATATACTTTTCTAGGTCATTGATGATAAGGAGTTTCTTGAAATAGGCTTTCTCATCATCTGTCAATGACTGTACCCATTTTGAATAGCGTTTTGCCTGATATTCTGAAACTACACGAACATCATGGACAATCTTGAAAGAAGTCAAGAGATTCAAATCATAGTCTTTAGAAACAATATAAAGACGGTCTTCTTTTTCTTGTTTCTCTAGTTCTTTTTTAATTTCGAATAAAATAGGAAGCATATGAGAATAATTCACATATCTGCCAGAGTTAGAGATGCGACCAATTCTCTTAGTGTGGATATAGTAATCAATCAAAGAGCTTGTCAAGAATTTGATATTGATAAATTCATCAAATTCAATATAAAGACTAGGGCTGATTTTAGCCTCTCTTCTGTAATGATTTCCTTTTACACCAGCAACATAGAAACGATAAGTGAAGTCTGAGAAATAATCAATTCCCCGGATTTTACTAATACCTCTTTTAACAGTTGTATCGTCCGTCAAGGTATTATCTCCACGGCCACGTTCAGTTGTTCCACCACCATAATAACTATGATATTTAGCTTGGTCTGTAAAGGAATTCAAAATAAAGATAGGGTCTTCTGCTTTTGAATAGTCATTCAAAGTATGCAGCAAAGCTCCCAATTCAATATAAGTTGAATCAGTAATCTGAGAATCGGCATTAGAAAGGATGATGCTAGGGTCTGAAAAGACATCTACTGGAACATGGTCTAGCTGCAACATCTCACCACGTTCAATCAATCCTAAAATGATGTTAAAGACATAATAACGAGATTGAACCAGTTTTACAGATGGTTCTTTTTCTTGTGATGACACTGAAGCAAAGCTATCCTGAGAAAAGGAAACCTTGTCACTGTCAAGCCAAGTAAGCCATGTGTTTTCGCCATTTCGGACTAAGACACCAATTTGATTTGGCATGGTATCTTCAATAAATTTCATGACTGTGTTATTCAGCTCAAATTTTCCAGAAGCATTTCTCATTTTTAGGAAAGATACGCCCTTATTAGTTGGGGAGATGTGCTCTAAAAGGGCAGGAGAGTGTTTTAAGGCCACTTCTAGGCTTCCAGCGTCCACATCATACAGTTTCTCAAAACGAGGCAAATCCTCATCTAAATAGATAAGTTTTTGATAGACTACGATAGGCTGTTCTACAGGTGCATATTTACCACTAGTAATTCTAGTAAAATCAATAGTCAGGCCGTGGCGGTATTCAAAGGCCGTTAAATCTGTACGCATGACTAGTAATTCATGTTCATACTTCTTGATTTTTGCTTGTAACTCTGACATCATTTGTGCCTGCATCTCATACATTGCTGAGATTTTAGCTTCCATCTGAGCTTTCAGATTTTCAATTTCAGCCAATTGGGTTTCAAAGGCAGCATCTTCAAAATTTGCTGTCTTCTCTAACTGTTCAACAGCATCTGTATAATTAGTTTTTAAAGCTAGTTGGTTCATCCCCATGACTGCCAACTCATTTCCGGTTGTTTCAGTATCTGTTTTCTTTTCTACAAAAACAAGCATTTCACAAGGAACAATGTATTGCTTAGAATGAAGTCTTACAATAGCAAATTCATTATGAATCAAAAGGACATTGACTTTATTTTCAGGGTTGAGTTTTAGCCAATCAATTAATTTATCACTAAAGAAAACGGTAGGCCGCTTAAACAGAGTATTATATTCTTCAATTGTGATAAATTTTCCATCTGTTAATTCATCTTTGTTGTTCTTAAAGAATGAATCAGATTTCTCAGCGGACTTATCATCAAAATGAGACCAGTCTATTGTAGCATAACCTACTTCTTCCCTGTCTTTGATGTCTTTGCCTTTATTTTTCTTCTTCTGATATTCATAATCTTGGAACTCCATAAATACTTTTGAAGCTTCGTCCGAATATCTAATTCTTGGGGTGAAATCAGCCATTTTTTATTCTCCTATTATTTCGTTTTAATATACCTCTATTATACAATATTTCCCTTATTTTGTCTTTTATTTTATCGCATTTATTATAAATGTTGAATTAAACAAAAATCCAGAGATATTTCTGGATTCTAAATTTTATTAAACTTTTTTCAAATTTTGTGTTTCTAAAGGAATAATTAATTGCTCTGAGTAGAACATATATTCAATTCCTTTGTTAGGTTTTGTCACAGAATAATTCAGATAATATTTTTCGTTACGAAAATCATGATACATTTTCAAAATTTCATCAGAAACATCATATGTAAGAATCCAGTTTTTATCCGACATATATTTTTTGATAGTTTTGGAAAGACTTAAATGATTTTCATGGTTATAAAAGCTTGTGTATAAACCGGGGCCTTTTAAGTAATAGGGTGGGTCAAAAAAGGTAAATGTTTTTTTGTCTCAGGAATATTTAAACGGATAAATTCTTCAGCATCCATATTATAAAGCTGAATACGATTTCTCATGGATGCAATCAGTGAAATTTTCTCTGATAATTTTTTCCGATTAAAACGACAATCGAGTTTGTAATTACTATTTTGTTTTAATCCACCAATTACGCCTGCTTTTATGATGCCTGAACGATTTGTACGATTAAGGAATAAAGTTGAAAACCCTAAAGAAAGTAAATCCTCATAATTATCTTTATTGTTTTGAATATCCCTTTGGACTTTCCATTCTTCAATAGTGATAGGTGTAGTTTCTATTTTTTCAATCAATTGCTCAGTGTAATTCAATACAGAATACCAAAAAGCATAAATTCCTTTATCAAAGTCATTTACCATAATTTTTTCAACATCATCATTTAAAAGCAATCTCAATGCAACTCCCATTCCGCCCATATAAGGTTCAATATAAGTTGTTGCGTTATTAGCTATAATGAGTTCTTTAATATAATCATAAATTTGAGATTTTCCGCCGGGGTATCTTAACGGACTAATTTTTTTCATAAATGATTCCTCCAGTCTATTCATAATACACTATTTTTTGAGATTTGGCCAGTTTTACAACAAAAAAATCCAGAGGTATTTCTGGATTTTTAAAATTATTCTGCATTAATGTCTTTTACGAGTTCTTGATATTCTTCCACCAAAAGTGTTTCTCCTACGAAAGGAATCCACTTATCATGAAGTTTACGAAGTTTCTCGTTGACATTAAGTGTATCTTGAATTTTTGTAAGACTTAGTTCAGGCTTGTTATCTTTGTCAAGAAAGCGCGTGCGAAGAACAGGAAATTCTTGTTCTACTCCAACACCACCAAGTCGTGAATAAGAAATGGTAAATGTTGTATTGGTTGATTCTTCTGTCAAAGCATAACTTAAAGGTTTAATGCTAGTGGCAAATCCTTGTGATTCCAAGATGTTGTTAGAAATATCCAACCTTTCTTTTCCTGTATTTGCAGCTTGTAGTCTGTCTGTATCTTCTGGTGTTAATTCAACAGACTTAGGAAGATTGTTTACTAGGGCGTCTTTGAAGGCCATCCGCAAAGTTTTCAATGTTTCCATTTTATTTTTTGTCAAAGGGAAAGGAACACGGCTAAAAATATATTTAACATCACCGTGAAAATGAACAACATCAATGCCGGCATGACCAAGAATGAAACGTAAGCGATTTTCAAACAGTGTTGCATCCAAACAAATAATGCCAAAGCTATCCATGTCATAGTCTGGGTACAGTTCTTTAAGTTCTTCAAGAAAGTTTTTCAACATGTGTGCTTCAATAAAGTCTCGAAGATATACAAGACGAGATGAGTTTGATTTTGAGTTGTTTGAAATTTTAGTCATAATAGACACTCCTTTTATATAATATATTAAAATAAAATTGTAAAATAAATTAAAGATTTTACAATGAATATTATACAGCAATTAGGGAAAAAATGATATAATAAAATACAGAAATAAATAATAAAAGAAAGGGTTGAATTATGTCAAGAAAATACAAAGAAATCTATGATAACAAGTTTTTAGAATCAATCCCAGAAAAATACAGGGAGGCCTTTGGAAATCTTGAACTTTCTGACTACAGTTCTATGATTGATATAGATAAAGTCTTGGAAGTTTTTGGTATCAAGATGAAGTGGCTAATTATTGATGTTCCTGAAATTTTTGAAGACGAGAATAAAACGATTCTCTTTGGGAATAAAACTCAACGAAGAAAGTTAAGACGGTTCAACCAAGCAAAAGGTATTGGGCACTCTTTAATTAAAAATAGGGATTTATCAAATTTGAACCCAAAACATAGAGAAATCTTTGAGGGCATTGATAACAGATTTGCTGAACAATTCGCCAAAGACTTACTGATGCCAGAAAACCTGTTGATTGAAACGATAGAGGGAGCTGCAAAAGTTAGGCAGACAGAGCTAAAAAACATTTCCGCCAATTATGTTCTTCACTATGTCATGGACGCTCTAAAAGTTCCTTATAGGCCTTTGATGGAGCATGTTATTGATAAAGGCTTCCTAGTTGAAAAAGAAAATTAAACAAAATAAAAAAACACCCTAATAAAGGGTGTTTTTCAAATAAAATATTACTTCAATTCAGAGTATTCTTTTACTTAAATGTATTAGCATCACCTGTTAATACAGAACGCTCAACCAGTGTCAGCTTATTCATGATGCCAGAAACATCCGGCTCAACCCAAGTAATAGCTGATTGAGAACATTTAGCAAAACTAGGAGATAATGCTTGCGCATATCCAACAGCAGCATCTCGATTGTCAAAGCATTGAATGATTTCTGAGGACATCAGCTCCCAGTAACCGTCACGAAATTGTGATTTCTCATGACATACAATAAAAACTTTAGAAATAGGTTTCATTTCTATTCTCTCCTTTTTTGTTATTAAAAATTAAATAATATATTGTAAAATTCTTTTTTACATCTAATATTATAAATGAATGATTATATAATCCGCAAAAATAAAAAACACCTAAAGTTTATTAGGTGTTTAATTTATTTAGATGCCTCTTAGAGGTTTCCTTGGTGGAGTAGGCACGCGCTTCAAACGGCCTGCAATGTAATCAATGTGTAATTCAAGCAAATCTCTCATAGAAAGAACTGTAGTTTTTTCATCCATTTCTATATCTAGATTAAAGCAATATTCCTTTCTAGTATAGAATTGTCTAATCAGTTCTTTTTTGGAGTTTTCAATAAATCGCACAAATGAATAGATGTCATTGAGGTTCATGTTGTCCCTTGACACACTTCCAAGATAAATATTCCATTGACTAAAGTTATTTGTGAACCCCCAATCCAATTCACCTGAATAAAAATCATATTCATTTTCAACCATAATAAACAGCACTTCATGATTTGGGTTTAAGTCATCAAAAAACAAAAATCTGAAATTGTCGTGTTTTTGGTCATTTAGAGTTTTAGTTAAAAAATAACCTTGTTTTAATAAACTTTGAGTTTCTTTTGAAATCACTTTTGCAATTTCTTCTTCTAGCTTAGTTTCAAGATAGTTTGAGTTTGACATATCTTTTTGTCTCCTTTATGTATAATTAAAAATAAAATATATTGTAAAATAAAAATGTTTTACATCTTTTATTATAACGAAAGTCCGGTATATTTGTTGTTTTATAATATTACATGTAAAACTTTATTTATTTTACAAAAAACTATTTTATTTTACAAAAAGAAAAGGAGAACTATTATGGTTCAAGTAAACTTAAACATTCCTACTTCATCTAAAGCTTTATTGAAAGTTGTTTCAGACATCCGTGAAAACTCTGATTTTAATTCGCTTTCTGGTCTGCAAGAAACAATTGCTATGCTTGCTGTTTATGATGCAGCAGATAGTCCAGAAGCTGAAGCATTGAAATCTCTGTTGCGCGTGATGGCAAATCCGGAAAAATTCCGGCCAGTTCACAATGGTACTTGGTCTGAATACTGTTTGAACGAACTGATTGACTTGATTTCAGTCATGGATGAAAAAGACCTTGACAACTACGTTGGTTCAGACATTCAAGGTTTAATCTTTGATTTATTCCAAAATCACTTTGCAAACGGTACAATGACTAATACTGCTTATGAAGCTCGTTGTGTAATAAGTGATTTCATGGATGAAATCAACGTGGATGACTTCATGGATGGCCTAAACTTGCATCCATATGACGATAAGGCTGAGATTACTCTTGTTAATCTGGTCTATAACTATTGCGTTTGGAAGCTTTCAGGTTTAGGAGTTGACGAAAATACAACTGTTAAGTCTTTGATTAAAGAGATTGAAAGTATGTATTAAATCAATCCAAACAAATAAATAAAACACCTAAATTTAGGTGTTTTTTTAATATTGATTAAATTAACCACATATGTTTATTCAAGTCATTTTCCAAGGCCTGAATGTATTTGAGGTTATTTTGGTGTTCTTCTTCCTCTTTCTTCTTGTAGTTTTTCAAATGTTCTTCCAGTAATTCAATGGCCTTTTCAGTTGCATCTTCTTCTTCAAAAAATGCAACACGCGCATTGGCTGAGAATAAATCAGCATCAACTTTACCAAGATGAGATTCTAGCCAACTACCTTCAAACATGCTGCAATCTCCGACTTTTACTTTATCAAAGAGAATATATCCTTTATTTGATATAGCATCAGAAAATACCTCAATGTGTAATTTTCCTTTCTTCAAGGAAAATAGTTGTAGCTTCTTGTTTTTAGTGTTTGTTTGCGTCATAACGTCAAACACTCCTTTATAAATATATACATATATAAACCAATTGTAAAATGAATATCTTACAAAAGATATTATAAAATAAAAAAACACCTAATACTAGGTGTTTCTGAGGTTATTTTTTGAAAGATTTGTTATTCAAGTCTTTTTTCAATTTTTCAATATCTTCCAGAACCTTTTTGTGATGCTCTTCTTCTTGAACTTTTCGTTTTTCAAGATGTTCCAGTAATAACTCAGCAGCTTTTTCGGTCATGTTTTCACTTTCATAAAAAGCAACATGTGCATCAATAGAAAAGATGTTCTCTACTACAACCCCAAGGTCTTTTTTGTTCCAAATATGTTCATACGAATCAAGAATTTTATGTTTCTTAAAATGAACGTAATCCCCGTCTTCAATTGCATCCGTAAATACGTCAGTTTTCAATTGCTGATGTTGGATAAAGAAAATTTGCATCTTTTTGGCTTTTTGTTTTGTATTTGTCATAATTTGAGAATTGAGTGTTGTTTGTAGTTTTGGTCATAGTTAGACCCTCCTTTAAATTTAAGTTTTAAATAATATTGCAAAATTCTTTTACATTGAATATTATAAACAAAATAAAAAAAGGCCTCTCAAACTATCTAATTAAAATCAATTAATTAGAGGGAGCTTTTCGAGTTCTTGTATTACTATTATAGTTCATTTTTTATTATTTGTAAACCACATTATTGAATATCACATAGAATACATATAAAAAAGCCCTAAAAAGGGCTTGTTAAATTTTAAAGAAAAACTTTTATTTCCTTAGCTCTGCTGTCTTTGCAAATTCTTCTGCTTCCTCTTTGGTATTGAATTTCTCAATGTAGCCACCATACAAACAATATTTGTTTGCTGACCTTTGAGCAGAAGTGATTTTATCTTTGATAACAACATTTACACCAACAATCTTCCTGAACCGTTTAGTGCCGCCCCATTCGGCTGAAACCAAAACATACCAAAAATTCTCTTTTTGAGATTTTTCTTTTTTGATTGGCGGAAAATCTTTTGGATTTAAGCTTTTGAAATCATTAGGATTGTAATATTCCGTTTTATTGAAATACTTTCCTGTATGATGCCATTCACAAGGAGCGACAACTCCTTTTTCTACAGCTCGTTTCTCCCATGCTTTGAGTTGATTTTTAGTCAATAATCCATTATTGATAGCTTCTTGACTTCTAACACTTCTTTTTTGTCCAATATACCCCATATCTTCACCTCACGCTGTAAAACCATTCAACTCAGCCATATCCTTAACATACGTCAATGCTGCTTGGTGTTTCTTTTTCATATTTTCGTCGTCTTCGTTTTTGATGACTGCCTTGTCAATAAAGTAGTCCTCAAATTCTTCTAACGTTCCAGAAAAAGCATTTTCAGTAATGATATTCAGTGTAGGCCAATATTGAACAGGCACTTGTGATTTAGAAAAGTGAATTTTCTCTATCAAACAAGTAATAACCGGCAAGCCAGAACTTTCAATAGTATTAATTAATCCTAATCTGATTTTATGATATTGGATATTTTGGGTACTATTGTTTTCGAGGTCTAATCCATTCATGTTTGCGTAAGTGAGTATTACTCGATTTAAGCACAAATTATCAAAATTAGAGTGTTTAACCATGCCTCTATTGAAGTTTGTACCAAAGAAATTTGCCTCATTGAAATCTACATTAGAAAAAATACTAAACTCAACATAGATTCCTGATAAATTGGCATATTCAAAAACAGATTTTACAAACTTTGAATGACTAAAATTACATTTAGATACCCAAATAGATTTTAAATTAATTCCTATAAATTCAGAATTCGAAAAATCAACTTCACTAAAATCACAATTAACAAATTGCGCCATTTCCAATGTCATTGATGTGAATCTAGAATTTCTAAAAATAACTTTTTTAAAAGAATTATCAGAAAATCTGGCATTGAAGAAAACAGCATCAAGGAAATCTGTGTTAGAAAAATCAGCTTCATCAAAAACGCAGCCATTCACAGCCATATTCGTTCCAACTGCCTCACAGAAATTAGTGTATCTAAAATCTGCTTTTTCAAAGTTTGCTTCGCATAACAACATTCTTTCGAAGTTGCAGCCTTTGAATGATGACCTAGAAAATACAGTCATATTCAAAAGTGTTTCTGTGAAATCTGCTCGCTTGAAGTTACAGTCACTAAAATCACATTCTTTGAATTCTGCTTCAGTAAAGATTGTGTCAGTAAAGTCAGCATTAAAGAAATTTGTACCAGAAAAGTTCGAATAACTCGCCTTGATTTTTGAAAAATTGGCTTGACTGAAATCAGCGTTAGAGAAATTCAAACCAGAAAGGTTTAAGTTTCTTACATTTATTTTTGAAAAATCAGCCAAACTGAAATTGGCATATGAAAAATCATTAACAACACTAAAATCAATCTTTTTGATAATTTCTGTTGTTACCACTAACTTCCGGCCCTGTTTTCCTTGTGTATCTAGCCAGAGCTGATGAAGTCTCAATGCACGCGCTACAGTGCTAGGTTTAATTTTTTTGATATGTGTCATTTTACATACCCCTTTCTTAAATTAAATAAAAAATAAATTGTAAAATAAATGTTTTACAAGAGATATTATACAAGAAAAACAAAAAACACCCAGAAGCACTAGGTATTTTTATTAATATAAATCAAACTAATTTAGCAACAGTCTTAATATAAGTAATTGCTGCATCCAGTTTTTCATAGAAAGCAGGTTCTCTATCTTTATTTTCTTTAACAAGAGCTTCAAAGTCTTGCAGGGGTTTACAGAAATCTTTCATTGCAATCAAATTCAAGGGTTTCCAGTATTGAACGGTTGTCATAGAACCAAAACCCTCTGCATCAGGCAATTGACAGGTAATAACAGGTAATCCAAGTGTTTCATGGACTTTATTATCACCCAGAACAAGACCATCAAAAGATGACTTTTTAATATCAATTTGACTGATATATATGTTATCAAAATCACTTGATTTTAGATTACAATTATCAAACATTGATGAATACACTTGAATATCAATGAATTGGGCTGATGAAAGGTTCGCTTTTGATAAATCAACTCCTCTGAAATCAACGTTTTCAATGAGATTCAAAGAAAAGCTGCTTCTATAAAAATTAGAGAATGAAAGATTTGTGCCTTTAAATGTTGCATTACTAAAATCACAAAAAGTGACATAAGCTCTGTCAAACTTGATGTTCATGGCCTTAATGTGTGAAAAATTGGCTTGCTTAAAGACACACTGGTTAAAATTAACCCCAGTAAATACAGCATCTACTATTTCCATCCAACTACAATCAACATAATTAAAACAAGTGTCCATATAAGTTGATTTAGAAAAATCTGATTCAGAAAAATCAGAAAAACTAAAATCAGCATATGTAAACCGGGCCTTATCAAAATCACATTCTTTGAACTGAGCTTTCTTAGCAATCAAGCAATAGAAAAAAGTCTTTATAAACATTGTTTTAATGAATTTAGATTGATTGAAGACACAGCGTGAGAATGAAGCGTCTTCAAAGCTAGTGGATTCAAAGTTAGCCTCAGAGAAATCACAGTTTTCAAAGTTGCTGCCATCAAAGACAGTCTCAAAGAAAATAGTGTTACTAAAGTTAGCTTTTTTAAAAACAGCTCCCTTAAAGTTCATGTCTTTCATGTCTTTTTCTGAGAAATCGGCATAGGAAAAATTAGCTTGGCTAAAATTTACACCTGAAAAATCCTTGATTTTCTTGAAGTTTAATTTACTAATAATTTCGTCGGTTACAATTAGTTGCCGGCCTTTTCTTCTCCCTGAATCAAGCCATTGCTGGTGCAAACGTAATGCACGTTTTACTGTACTTTCTTTAATTTCCTTAATATGACCCATATCATATACTCCTTTTTTAAAAATAATATAATATTGTAAAATTAAATGTTTTACAGTTACTATTATATCTCAAAATTAAAACAAAAACACCCAGAACTGAAACGTTCCAAGGTGTTTAATGAATATTAAATGAAATTAACCAAGTTTTACCATGTTTTCAATATACTCTAGTACCAGATTATACTTTTTACGGATTTCTGGGTTATTTTTGTGTGTTCTCTTGATTTCATCTTTTAGCTCTTTCAGTGTTCCAGAGAAGCATCCACTAGTCACAACGTCAATTGCAGGCCAATACTGAACAATCCGATTTGGTTCTGAGCTATTTAGTTGACAAGAAACAACTTGGAAACCTTGAATTCCTTCGGTCAAAACATGTCTTAATAAAACTCCTTCAAAATTGGCATTACTGAAATCAACATCTATAAAGAGAGAATATTTGAAAACAGCACTATCAAAACTAGCGTTTTTAAAAATTGTGTTTTCAAAAATAGCATTGTTAAATAAAGCACCTGTAAAACATGCATATAAAAAGCTACTATTTTCGAATTGTGTGTTTTTAAAGTTTGCATAACGAAAGTTTGTGTTAGAAAAATCGGCATAAGAAGCTAAAATGCCTTCAAAGTTAGAGTTTTCAAAATTAGCGCCCTCAAAATTTGCTCCATAGAAGTTTGTTTTCAAAAATTTCTTTTTAGAAAAATCAAGACTAGAGGCATTTAAGTTCTGCAAATCTGCATTTACAAATAAATTACAGTTTATGAAATTTATTTTCTGGATGATTTCATTTGTGAGAACAATTTCTCGACCTTCTGGCATTTCAGGGTCATTGCACTCATTATATTCCACCCATTCTTGGTGTAGACGCAAAGCTCGCTTGATTGTGCTTGGTTTAATTTGTTTGATATGACTCATTTCATATCTCCTTTCTTTAATAAAAAAATAAAATAATGTTGTAAAAAGTTTTACACCTAATATTATAAAATAAAAATATAAAAAGAATAAGGCCTGATTTTCAGATTTAATCAGACCTTAATTTAATTTTAAACTTTAAAACTAATTTATTTAGCTTTCAGCTTCTTGCGTTTCATAGCAGCAATAACACCTACAGCGCCGCCTACAAGTGGCAGACTAGCATACCAAGGGGCATTGCTATTTACACGAGCAAGTGTAGCAGTGTCAGTCAGGCCTTTACCAGCTCCAACCTTTTCACCTTGGTCTACTGCTTGTGTCTCAATGTTATTTGAGCCGGCAATAGAGTTACTACGTTCTTTGGCTTGCTGGAATGAAAGCACCTCAACGCCAATGTCCTTACTGTAAGTCTTACCGTCAATCGTCACTTCAATCCGTTGTGTATAAACACCCGGTGTATTCCAGTCTACATTACCAGTAATACGAGTAACACGCGCAACTTCAGCATTTGATAGAACTCGGCCGTCTTTAGACACTTGAACTGAGCTGAGAATATCCAGTGGATTTCCTACAGTAGTTGAATAAGTGTCGTTAGCCAGAATTACCACGCCTTTAGCAGGAGCTTCAATTACAGTAATGGTTACAGGTACACGCGCATCTACACCATCAGCAGAAGTTGCAACAAATTCTACGTTATATGTTCCCGGTGTATTCAGGTCATACACGCCCTCTAGTTTTGGTGGAAGTGGATTTCCAACCCCATCAAACGCAAGAGCGTTAGCAGATGCAATCAAATCTTGAACAGTAGAGCCTTTAAAGACCGTAACGTTTTGAGTAGCCGTAATAACTGGCTTATCTTTAACAGTCACTTTCATAGAAACTGTAGTGGTTTCTCCGTTAGAGTCCGTCAGAGAGTAAGTTACAGTATATGTACCCGGAGCAGACCAGATATAGCCACTTTCTGTTTCACGCGCACCCTCAGCATTAATCACAACTTTAGATAGACCAGCACCATCTTCCATGTCATAAGCAGTAGTAATGTTACCACGGACATTCAAAGCAGTACCTACAACGGTATTAAATTCTTTATATTTAATATCCAATTTTGGTTTTTCATTCGGTTTTGGCTGAGGCTGTGGTGTTGGGTCAGGAGTTGGAGTAGGTGTAGGGTTTGGATTAGGATTTGGTGCAGGAGTTGTTTTTGCAACCACTGTAATCACGCGTTCCATAGAATTTGTATGGCCCTCGCTATCTTCAACTTCATAACGTACCACATATTGACCCGGTTTATTTACATCAAGACCACCGTTAGAAACGATATGAATCTTAGATGTCAAGTCGCCATCTTCTTTATCAGAAGCAGTCACACCCTCACGCAAGTCAATGTCCGTGCCCTCAGTAATGGTTACATCTTTTTGAGCGACATTAAATTGAGGAATATTGACTTTAGGGGTAATAGTATAAGTCATAGTTGCTTGGACTTTTTCGCCATAACGGTCAGTAGCTTCTACTACTACCAGATATGTTCCCGGAGTTGGGTTGTTAAAGTCCATACCACCATTATCTGTAACCTTAACATCAGGTTTTTGATTTTGGTCATCTGTGACTTCCACGTTATCTATCGGATTTACAGCCTTACCCTCTTCAAGAGTAATATTAGATTCTTTTACTTTAAGGGTAGGAGCGACATTATCACGTTGAACAACTACGTCTGTTCCATTAACAGTTTTAGAACTGCCGTCTGGGAATTTAAAGGTTACATTACCTTGGTCATCCACAGTAATTTCAGCACCCTCTTTCACACTTTGAGTAAGACGCATTGCTTGAATAACATCTTCTTTCTCAAAATCACGGAGAGCAGCAGGGTTTAGAACGGGCACAGGATTAATTGGTTTAATATTTGTTTTATTTGCATCAGTCAGTTCTACTGTTGATACATTAAAGACAAACATTTGCTCGGTTTTCTTGCCATTTTTAGTAGCTGTTACTTTAACAGAAACTTGTCCGGCTTTATCGTACTTACCGTTTCGTAGGCCGGCAGTAGTGATTTGAGCATCTTTGACTTCGTTTCCGTCTGCATCATATACATGAATGGCACTGAGAACTCGGTTCTTAAAGTTTGTCAGGTTTTTCTCGTTTTCTTCACCGGATTTATTGAAATCCCATGTAAAGCTTGGAGTTTCTGACAAACGTACTTGCAGGTTAGGGTCAACAAGAGAATCTTCTTCTACTTGGTTATACTCTACTGTAAGGACTTTAGTAAAGTCATCACTATCTGCCGCATCTTCTGTGTATGCACCAGCAAATGTATAATCAGGAACATGTTTGTTTTGACCAAATTGAGAGAGTGCTTCACCAGTTACATTGAAAGCTGGGGTGAACTTCTCATTTGAAGTACCAATTTCTTGACGAGTTTTAGCATCCACATAACGGACTTTGAAACGGTTTTGAACGTAAGTAACATTGAATGTTTCACTACGAGTTCCAAGGGTTAAATCAGCACTGGTTGCACGAGGTACATATTCAACACCATTAACAGTAATTGGTTGATAGTCAACATGGACATTTTTACCAACTTCATTACCAGTAGCATGAATAAGAACAGAATCACCAAGTTTGTTACCATCTACGCCTACAGGTTGATAACGGTATTCACCGTTTTTGTTTTCGTTTTCTGTAGTTGGAGTTGCTTCTGATTTCTTATAAGTAAGAACCAGTTCTTTATTGGCATTGACAGAACTTCCAACTTCTGCACCTTGACGACTTTCAACACGGCTAATTTCAACACCATCAAACTTACGAGCATTTTCTTTTGCTTTTTGCAAGTATTCTTGTGTCATGTCCGCATCTTCAATCATTTCAGTTCCAGAAAGTTGTCCATCTGGGCCAACATAAGATACAGCAATTCCTTTTGGTACATAAGTGACATTTTTGGTTTCTGAGACTTTGCCCTCGGTTTGGATAGCTTTATGTACTTTAGGCACATAAGTAATATTCCCTACCTGAATTTCTGGAAGTTCAATAGTATTTGTAGCAGAAGTCAAGTTTTTTGCTTCTCCCAAAATTTTACCATTGATGTCCACAGGTTGAATTCGTGCAGAATAGCTTTGAGCTTCTTCCGCTGCAACAAGAGCAGCATTTGGAATAGTAGTTGCTCCAATAGCTGCTGTAGAACCCACTAGGATTCCAATTTTCTTCATTGTGTTATTTTTCATGAATAATAACATTTCCTTTCTTTATTTAGAAAAAAGTAAAAACAAATAAATCAATTTAGTTTTTTTATTATTGAATTATATGTTCTTCTACTAATTATATTTCATTTATTTAATTTTTCAAGAGTATAATTTAATTTTATTTTAAGAAAAGTCATAAAAGGACAACAAAAAAGCACTGGGGGTCAGGCCAGTACTTCTTGTTTTTGAAGTTTTGCATCCATCTATAGATACTCAGACATTTAGATATTTATAATTTTATTAAATATTTAAAAAGAGTCTCTAAGAGAACTAAAAATATAATATCATGGATAGAGATATAAGTCAATAAAATTTTATTCTTGACATTTTGTAAATAAATTATAAAATAAGATACATAAAACTTTAACCAAGTTAAAAAACTAGATTTTTCTTTGAGCCTAGTCACCTCAAATTTAGGAAAAATTGGTTTATTTTGTGTTTTGTATCTATTATAGATTTATTCAGAGGTTTCATTGGATTTTCAGAAATGAAATGCTATAGAATACTATAATTTTATTTATATTTACAAAGGAGTCAACTATGGAATTTATTTTATATCCAGAACGTCCTTTATTGAACATTGACTATCTGTCAGGTTTTACAGAGGGCGCTTTTTTACGTTTTAAAGAATATACAGATGAACTAGTATATGGTACACCGAGAGGGGAACACATCACAGATTTGGCAGAACGACTTTCAATGCCAGAGTCTACACAATATCCAGTTAGATTAGATTTGAAGATTGGTATTCCGGTTCAGTTCTCAGATGATACTATGAAATCCAAGTCTATGATGGTTATTAAATTTGATATTAATAAATCAGAGTGGTCTATGGAAAGAAAAGGTTTTGATGTCTACCATTTATTGAAACCAGTTATTGAGAAATTAAAACAAGAAAATCTTATTCCAACATTTATTATGTCTGGCGGAGAAGAATGTTATTTAGGTTTTGTATTTAATAAAGAAGTTTATTTCAACTCGCCTAAAACGGAAAAAATGTTTATAGGGGCGGAGAGCCACTTGCTGAAAAAAGTAAGAGGTGTTTTTAGTGAATGTAAATTTAAGATGGATGTTAAAAATGAAAATGGAACAATTGCAAGAGCATTACGGCAAATTACTGTTTCTACTTCTGATTATATTCCTGCTGAAAATTCTATTTGTAAGACTACACCGCTGCCCATTATTTTTAAAGAGCAAAATAATGTTTTTTATTCTTGCTCAGAATTATATGATTTAGTTAAAACTCAAAAATCAAACGCTAATCAAATTGAACGGCTAAGATTAGTGAAACGGAATTTTAAGAAACGGATGAACTGCCCTGTATTTGCAGAATATTTTTCTTGCATCAAGAATACAAAGTTTCCTCATGTATCTGCTAATCGTCTATCCAACAATAACGACATTTTCTCTTATTATCAAACGTTAGAAGTGGATGAACGGCCAATACTGGCAGAACTGTTTAAAGTGTTTGCTTGGTTATATCTAGACTACTCTAAAAACATTTCTTACATGCCTGATTATCAAATAGTTAGAAAATTAATTTCTCTTCAAGCTAAATATTTTAGAAATGAAGATGGTGTAACTGTTGCTCCAGATTATTTAACTTTATTCCAGATGAATAAGGTTTTTCAGGATGCTCAAAAATGGTATGAGGCTTGCCCTAAATTAACAAATGAATTCTTGTGTGAAAAACTTGGACTGAAAAATATTTCTCAGGACATTTATTTGCTGCACCCAAAAGAAGAAATTACGATTAAGGCATTTAATAGATATATTAGCCATATTGAAAAAGCTGACAAACTGAAACGCTCATTTAGAGTGATGGCATTAAAAAAGAAAGCACACCTATCTGATAATCAGATTAAACGTTTAGTTGGTGTGGCCCAAGGGTCAAAGATGGAAACTCTTGTAAAAGACGCTCTACAATTTATTGAAGAACAACGCAAAGTTTCTCAGACTAATTTTTTAGGTGCTTCCAGTTTAATAGCTAACAAGCAAACGTCAGCCGCCTATAAACGAGATGACCTAAACGTACAAAGTGACGCAACCGAAAAACAGTTCTATCCAACAGAGATGAATTCAAAGTCACTGATTTCTTTCTTCGTTAAAATGAATACAAACGTTCCATAAAAGTATAAATGAGCGCTTCGCTTTTTATTGTAGATAAACGCTCAAAAAACAAAATAAGAAACTTTCGCTTTTGCCAAGTAGCAAAAAGTGCTTTTCGTTGTGCTGAGAGATGAAGAGAATTGCTGAACAGCAATGGTTTTTCTTGATTTCAAAGTTGTTGAATGTACTAGTGTTCAAATTCTTGCCCCATATTGTGTATTCATTAAAGACTACTACTCAAAAATGGCATTGAGTGTCACTCCACTGTGCTCGTAGACAAAAAGATGAGAGTGCACAAGCACCTCATCAAGTCAGGAAGTGCGCATGGCCGTCTTCGCCAGCCACACTTCTTCCCCCATGCTGGAAGCAGCCTTAAATTTTAGGTCTTAAAATGTTTGATTTTTCAATATTTTGAGAGTTAATGTATAAAAAATAAATATATGCGTGTTTTAGAATATTAAAAAATAAAATATCACGCATATATTTTTAAATTAATTAACGATTTTATGTTTTATTTTGGAGAAATTAAAACAAAAATACAAATATCGGCTAGTTTGTTTTTACTGTCCATTATTTTAATAAAAACACATCCTTTTTGTTTAGAATAAAATTTAATAAAAATATTGACATTTTAGCTTGATAATGATAAGATTTATATACAATAACTTTTAAAAAGTGAGAATACTTCTAATCATTTTTGCTAAAAAGAACATTAAGCAATCCAAATGATTGATGCCTTTAGGTTGTTAATCGCTTGGATGAGCTTAGATATATTTTCTCATTTCGTAGGTTGTTGTCTTCTTAAAATTCAACATTTGTTAATACATTTGTTATTTTTATCCATAGATGGGTTTGATAATTGCTGGATGCAATTTGTAAAATCTGTTTACTCCTTTCATATGTAAAATAATTTTGTTGAATGTTAGGAGGCTGCTATAAAGGGTGATTATACTTCTAAAATCATTTCAGCCAAGAAAAAGTAATGCCTCCCCTCGGAGTGGGGAATAGCATATTAATCATTTCACAGTAGTCTCTATAAATCAGAAAGCTCATCTTGTAAAAAGGTGAGTTTTTTGGTATAATTTAATCATTCAACTTAATAAAGGAAATGGAGTATATTGTTTCATGTTTTCAAGAAAAAACAAAAAAGAAAAACTTCCTGTGAGGAAGATGACTAAATGGCTATGGCTTTTATTTTGGATTATCCTCTTTGCACCATTTGTAACTTTTGGTGTGATGATGTTCCAACGAAAATTGCCTCAGTTCCGAATACCGTTTGAAACAATGGTTAAAGACCAGAATAAAGGAAAAGATTTAAAACTTTATTCTTTAGAAGTTCCATTTGATGAAAATACGGCCGTTGCTGATGCAGTAAGTGTGGATGTTTCTCATTTTGAAACAGTTCAGCAATTACAGGCTGTCCTTGGAAATCAAGACCAACCATATATTGCTCAGAAGATTGGTTCTTATAGTAGAATCGTTACAGGAGAAAACGCTTTTAAAGAAGTTTTTGACTTGTATCAATTCTATGGTCAAACTTACTATTTAAAGATTAAAGTAGAAAAACAGGACGGCAACCTCTCAGTTCTCAATGCAAGTTTAGAAAACTATGATGAGGGAGAGCCACCTTATACAATTTCAAATGATTCCTTTGCTAACGAGTATCAAGATTTTAAATCTCAAATGTCATTGACAAAGAATATGTATCTGCAAGAAGTGACGTTAGAAGCTAAAACCTCTACATATACATATAAGACAGTGACAGGTCAAGGCAGGACAGCCAAAGCGACAGAACAGTCGTTTGTTTATAATCGTGAAAATCAAAAATTACAATCAAAATAAAATGAAAAATCCTTAATTAAACTAGGGATTTTCTTTTGATTTTATGGTATAATTATAGACAGATGTTTTGAGATATGAAAGGAGAAAAATCAAAAAATGTCAAAAGAAAAAAAGAATAAAAAATTCCGAATGGCCCTATCCACTAAAATTTCGATTGGGTTATTGTCTCTTGGTTTGATTGGAGCTGTTGGTGCAACTGTTGTAGGAAACCATGTCTACAAGAAGTACCAAATTGAAGAAGCGGTTCAAAAAGGATATGACATTAATATCCAAGAAGCAGACTTCAAGCAGCACTATAAAACTCAGGTTTTAGATGCAAGTGGCAATGTCCTGCAAGAATTTTCTAGAGGTGATTTTGAATATATCTCTTATAAAGATATGCCGAAATATTTGCCAGATGCACTTGTATCTATAGAAGATAGTCGCTTTAAAGAGCATAAAGGTGTAGATATTCAAGGCTTCCCTGCTATTATCCAATCTAAATTGACTGGCGGAGAAGTTCGAGGAGCTTCTACTCTTACCCAGCAACTTGTTAAAAACGTCTATCTTACAAATGAGCAGACGATTACTCGTAAAGTTACGGAAATGGTTTTGGCTCAAAAAATTGAAGACAAATATTCTAAAAATGATATTTTAGAGTTCTATCTTAATAATGTTTATTTTGGTCATGGAGCGTATGGAATTAATACAGCTTCATTAACTTATTTTGGTCATTCTATTAAAGAAGCTACTTTGTATGAGGTTGCTACCTTGGTTGGTATTACAAATAACCCAACTCTGTTTGACCCAGTAAATCAACCAGAAAATTCTTTAAAACGCACTAAAATCATTTTGAGTGAGATGGTGAAACAAGGATATATCTCAGAAAAAGATAAAGAAGATGCTCTTGCTCATCCTAGTCAAGCTCAATTGAATCTTAATCAAGGAAATCAAATTACTGATTATGCTGTTAAATTTGCAATTGATAATACTGTGGAAAATTTGATGAAGGCAGATGGTTTTGTGTTCCAATATTCTTTCTCTAGTGAGGATGAAGAAAAAGAATATAAGAAGAAATATGCTGAAAGTTATGACGAGTATTACCAGAAAGTCATTAATGGTGGATTTGTTATTAATACTTCTATTAATCAAGAAATTCAAAAACAAGTGCAGCAAATTGTTACTGATACAACGGCAGGAAAAGGTGTTCAAGCTACAGCAACTGTAATTGACAATCAAACCAATACAGTGGTTGCTATTGTTGGCGGTATTGAGGGGCAAGGGGAATTTAACCGAGCAAGTCAATCCTTTAAGCAGCCCGGCTCTGCTATTAAGCCTTATATTTCTTACACGCCTGCTCTTGAAAGAGGGTATACTCCAAATACTCCTATTTCTGATGCAAAAGGAAATTCAAGTTATCCTGATAATTGGTATTCAGATTCTATCTATCAAAGGAATGATTTGACACTTACTAAGGCCTTAGAAATTTCAGCAAACCGTCCAGCTTATCGTTTGGCTTCTGAAATGCCTGACCCGATTGACCCTCTTGCTAAAATGAACTTTAGAGGTCTTTCTTACTTAGACCACAATCCAATCACTTCTATTGGTGGTTTCACACATGGCGTTCGTAATGTTGACATGGCAGCCGCCGTGAATACTTTGGTTTCTGGTGGTGCTTATCATAGTCCTACAAATGTTACTAAAATTACACAACGTTCATCTGACTCTGTTGTTTATGACCGTTCTGAGGAAGCTTCTCCACAGGTTTATACACCACAAGCATCTTACCAAATGTTAGGGATGATGAAATCTGTTGTGTTTGGTAGTGAAGCTACAGGTAAATATGGTGACTTTGGTTATCCATTCCTTGCAGCTAAAACAGGAACAACAGATTACTACATTGATTTGTGGTATACAGGTGCAACACCTTATTATTCTGTTGCTATCTGGACTGGTGGTGATGAAAATATTTCTCAGGCATCATGGGAGCAGCAAAAACTTCCATCATATGTCTTTAAAAATGTAATGACTTATCTTCACCAAGGGAAACCTCAAATTGATTTTACAATGAAATCTGGTTCTAGAATTAATGCAGACCATTCTCAATATAGAGAAACGGAGCGAGAAAATCTTGCTGCTCAAATTGCAACTTATAAAACAAATCCTCTGGATGAGGGTGTGGTTGACAAAGCTTTGTATGAGAATATTATGAAAGCTATTCAAAACTTAAACAATCAAACGTTTACTAGTTATGACACCCTAAATAATATTACATCTTATTTGACGAGCCAAAAAGAAAGATTGCTGTCTGAAGAATATAAGGCTAATGTAGAATCTAGTCTTCAGTCTCTCATCTATAACAAGCAATATCAAATTGATGTTTATAATGCCAACAATCCATCTGGTGGCCCTACAAAAGCTGAGTTACAACAAGAGAAGAACAATATTGAAAGTGCTATTAAGAACTTACAAGACCGTATTGCAAAATTAGATGAACAAAAAACTTCTTCGTCTTCATCATCAAATTCAAGCAATAATACAAGTTCTTCTTCACAATAGAAAGGAATAAAATGGAAAATTCTAGAAAAACGAAAACAACTAAAACAGACGAGGATAAGATGGTTCGTAGGTGGGCCATCTCCTTGGCTCTCGTTGTGCTGCTTGGCTTGGGTGGTTTAACTGCTTATACCTTTTATCTCAAAGATTCTTATTTGAAAGAATCTCAATATGCAACAGAAATTTTGAAAAATCAAGAACAGGAATTTAAGGCAATTCCAGAAAATCCTCTAACAAAGAAATTCAATAATGGCCAACGTTTCTTGATTAATCTGTTCCCAAGTAAAGAAATTAAAGAAGCAGAAGTTGTGAAAGAGCAATTAGACACAGTTCTAAAAGTTCAAAAAAATACTGTTTCATTATTTGAAAATGATATTTTCTCAACTGCTGCATCAGATAATTACTTAAAAGAAAAATTTGATGAGAAATTAGTTTCTAAAAATTCCGAGTTAGTGAAAGCGATTAAGAACAATAAAATTCGTGCACAGTATGCTCTCTATGACACAATTGCTAAAATTCAATTAGATAACATTAAGAGTGCAGATGCTGTTTACTCTGAGTATGAAAGCAATAAAAGTTTGCTTCCTCAGTATGTTGTGGCCATTTCTAAGATTAAAAATCCTAATCTTAAAAAGGCCTATCAAGATAAGGCGAATGTGGAAAGCACTATTAATGTTGATGACTATGTGAAATCAATGTTAGAAGAAGCTTCGGCTAGGGCAAAAGAAAGAGAAGAAAAAGATAGTCTTCAAAAACAGATAAATGAACTGAAAGACACTGAGCAAAGTTTGGAACGGGAGTATATTTCTAAAGCTAACCGTAACAGAAGTTCTTCAAATTCTAGTAGTTCTTCTTCATCTTCTTTAAATACTAATAACTCTAGTGACACTCAATCTACTAGTTCGAATTAATTAGTTTAATAAAAAAGCAAGTCTAGTTAAATTAGATTTGCTTTTTCTATTGTGATGGATTTATTTTTATTGTAGAATATCTTATGTAATAACTTTTTAAAATTAGAAAGGGAAAAATACTATATGAAAAAGTTAAAGTATAAAGGCAGGGCCTTTAAAAACAAAGTAATCACGTTGGTTGTTCTAACTTTAAGTGTTGTGGGATATTTGGGTTATGATAAAGTGACAGCTTATATCAAATCTAATACTACAAAAGCTCCTAAAATAGAATATACTCAGGCAGGTTCAATCAATAAAGAGCCGGCAGTACAAGGGCCAACGCAAACTAATCCAGAGAATATTTCTCAAAATGTAACAATCAATTCTGGTGTCGATTTATCGGGCCTTGATATTCATAATCTTCCTGCTGATGGCAAGCATTATGTGGAGCTTGGCGCTTCTAATTTTTCAGAAGAAGAGTTGAATCAAGTGTCTCAAGATAATCCATATCAACTTCAATCAGTAGATGTCTTGGGTCGAGCTGTTCAGGCTGATGCTTACTTGAATCGTAAAAACTATAAAGGAAGTAAAGACAGACCTAGAATTACGGTTAATCCAGTTGGTTGGCACAATGAGCAGTTAGGTAAGAAGAAAAGTTTATATAATCGCTCTCATCTTTTGGCCTACGCCTTTATGAAAGCTAATATTGATGTTAAAGAAAATCTTGTAACAGGACTAGAAGAATTTAATAAGTCTAAAACACAGGGTATGCAAAAATTTGAAAATGAAGTTGAGTTGGCTGTAAAGCGTGGCAAAACAATTCGTTATCAAGTTCGAGCTGTCTATGATGACCAAGAGCTGCTGCCTAGAGGAGTGCTAATGAGATACAAGAGCTTAGATGATAGCAGTATAGACAAAACTGTCTTCGTTTATAATGTAATGGATGGCGTTTCTGTTGATTATGCAACAGGATATAGGATTAAATAAAGATTGAATAAAAAATAGGGTCTGAACCCTATTTTTATTTTATCATTTATGATATAATAGATATATTCAATTCAACAAAAAGGAGTAATTTTTTATGACTATGATTAATTTGACGCAAACAACAATGAAATACTTAAACGCCCTCCCGATGTTACAATTGGAGGTTCTTTCTGGTGACAAAGAGAATGTGTTCTCTAAAGAAGATGTTATCTCCATTAATCAACGTTTGGCAACGTTTGGGTACTCTTTGAGTGCTAAAGCACAAGAGTTTTTGGTTGAGGGAGATTTTTCTAAAAACTCTGTTATTGAATTTTTAACCATCTCTATTGATGAGTTGACCAAGGTTTTTGATTTGAAAAATCTAGAGCCTCTTTATGAGACTGTTTATTTTTTAAGCGCTGATATTGATGGCCTGTTTGACAAAGCTGGTGATATTGCTTTGCCGGAGAGCCGTAAAATCTCTTATGTTGATGCACTTCAATTCTGGTGTGGATTATCAGAAGAAGAAGCTAAGGCACATGCTGATTTGCAATCTGCTGATGTTTTTGATTTAAAAGAACTTGATATTGTAACTTTGGCAGAGGTTGAAGCTCTTGCTGCAAACAAACTATTTAGTAAGGTTGTGCCATCTAAAGAAGAATTTGCTGAGTTAGATGTTCTTTTGGAAACTCTAGAAAATCATAAAGTCTCTATTTCTAAAACCATCCAGAAAGAAAATTTTCAAAATAAAGAATTGAAAAATTACTATATTCTTTATATGTTTAACAGACATGGTATTGTTCTTGATGGCTATGTTGATACAGCTACAGATGCTTTGCGTCTTGCTGCTGAATTGAGTGGTGTAGAACTATCAGCAAAACATATTCAATTTAAGAAATTTAACAATAAAGAAATTCATTTGATTTTCTCTTATCTTGAAAAGTTGAATTATACTTTTGATGACATGTGGTTGTATCGCAAACCTTGGAAGAAATTCTACAAGCTTTTTGGAAGCCGTGTTGGGAAAGCGAAATATCCTAAAGTTCAAAAGTTCTTTAATGCTCTTTTTGACAAGAAAATTTATGGTTCTAAAACAACAACTAGAGGTGCAATTCAGCAGTCTTACTTAGATTTTTCTGACGATACTTCTATTCACAACACTGCTAAACTTATTTCTCTATTGAATACTCGTCCGGGCGAATTTGCTCGTAGATTGCTGTCTGTCTTAAATAAGGTAGATTTTAACTCTTACGATTACATTATGTTCAATATGATGAATGTGTTCACATCTGTAGATAGTAAAATCCTTTGGCAATTAGTTGCTCGTTTGAGGGCGCTTGAAGAAGAGACTCCTCGCTCTGTTGCTGTTAAAGGTGTTTACCAAAAACTTGATGAAACCATTACTAACCTGAAAGAACAAGGGGATATTCATTATATTTTTGAGCGTTTAATGCTTGTTTTAGGAATGAAGTATGCTCAGAAAGAGTTTCTTGGGAAAGTTTATATTTCTCCAACTTTAGGAAGTATGGCTCTATCTACATCTATGAAAGGTACATCAAACTCAACAGAATTAGCAACTCGTTATTCTTGGTTTGAATTGCCTAAAGGCTTTGATGTTGTTCGTTTCTTCCAATTCTGGACAAATGATGGCAATGGAAGAACAGATTTAGACCTATCTACAAAATTGTTTAAGAAGACAGAAAATGGCTTGGGTCAAGTGGGAATGTCAGCTTTTACACAATTAAGAGATGAATATGTTATTGATGGGAAGAAAGTTTCCTTTAAGCATAGTGGAGACTACCAAGATGCTCCAGAGCCTGATGGCGCAATTGAATATGTTGATATTCGAGGAATTGAGACCTTGCTAAACTCTGAGGATGAGCACTATTTGATTATGTATGTTAATAACTTTAATCAAGATGATTTCTCAGGTTATCCATCTAATCGTGCTGGTGTAATGTTGCTGTCTAATGATGAGGCAGCAAGCAAAGAACTTTATCAACAAAAATCTGTCTTTAAGCAATTCCAACTTGTTTCAGAAGTTAGAGGTGTTATTCCTATCATCTTTGATTTTAAACAAAACAGATTGATTTGGATTGATATGCCAAAAGAAATCGCTTCTCATTCAAGTGTTAATAGAGCAGGGCTTGATGAATTGCTTTTAGATGTTCTTGGCAAAGTTGAAACAACTCCATCAATTTATTCTATGCTTGCAGTAAATGCTTTAGCAAGAGGTGTAATTGTAGATAATCCTGATGAAGCAGATGTCATTTTTGACGAGAATACTCCAATTTCTGATTTGCTTTCTCATTTGTAAGGTGTATTAGTTATGACTAAAAAACAAACTCTCCCTTGTGTTTATTTGCTTAGACATAAGGGGGAATGGTTAAAGCCGTATGTCAAAATCGGCTTCTCTAAAAATTTATCTAAAAGACTAAAATCTTTAGAAACTGCTTCTCCAACAGGTATTGACATTATTCAGGTTTATTACTCAAAGTCTGCCAGAAAAATAGAGCAGCATCTCCACAGGAAATACAGTTCAAAACAGACAAATTTAGAGTGGTTTGAATTATCTCATGAAGACCTTGTTGATATTATGTTTTACATTGAAGAGCTTTTAAGTAATGAAGCTGAGTATAAAAACAAGAAGAACTAGAAACTCTAGTTCTTTTTTGATATACTTAAGGTAGTAGTAAAAATAAAACAATTAACTAAATAAAGGATAAGGAAAAAGAAAAAAGTATGCTTGAACAAATCACAACCACTTTATACGAGACTATGGCAGATGCTATAGAAATAGTAAAAATGCAGGAGATTGATGTCCTAGACTACTCTCATATCTTGAAAGCAATTCTTAAACATAAATATAAAGGCCATGAACTTTTGTTAAAAATGTGCCGTCAAAGTAATAAATCTATTGCTTTTTTAGAAAACGAAATTGATACAGAAGTCATTAATTTCTCACAAGCGCAAAAAGTTAGAACTGTAACAAATGATATACGGTTCTCTAAGAGACTGGAAAATCTATTGACCTTAGCCACAAATGTAGTATCTAATGAGTTTGGTGATGAGTATGTCGCAACAGACACATTTATTGCCACTCTGTTTTTTAATAAATTCACCAAGAATGGCAAGGATGCCAATGTTTTAGTTGAGTTCTTTGAGGATGATTTTACTTATCAAGATGTCATTAATCTCATTTTTCAAGAACGTGCAGGGCATCAAATTCTTGAAAGGACAGATGAAGAAAATTCAAAAGTTCTTGATAAATTTGCTGTAGATTTAGTAAAGAAATACCGTGAGGGCAATCAAGACCCGGTAATCGGCCGTGACGAAGAAATACGGCAAGTTATTACCACTCTTTCGAGAAAAACTAAGAACAACCCTATTCTTGTTGGAGAACCCGGTGTTGGTAAAACGGCTATTTTGGAAGGTATTGCTGAGAGAATTGTAAATAGAAATATTCCGGAAACTCTTAAAAATAAAAAGATTTTTTCTTTGGATTTGGCAGCAGTAATGGCCGGAGCTTCAGCTATTGGCGAGTTTGAAAAAAGACTAAAAAGCATTATAGACGAAGTGAAGAAGTCTAACGGCCGTATCATTCTATTTATTGATGAAATCCATATGATTATTGGAGCAGGCGGAAATGGTACATCTATGGATGCTAGTAACATCTTGAAACCTGCTATGGCCAGAGGAGAAATTCGCCTAATTGGAGCAACTACCATTGATGAATACCGTGAAATTGAAAAAGATAAAGCCTTTGAACGCCGTGTAGATAAAATTATTGTAAAAGAGCCAACACAAGAAGAAGCAATCACAATTTTGCGTGGCCTTAAAAACACTTTTGAAAGCCACCACGGGGTAACAATTCAGGATGCAGCAATTGTCAATGCGGTAAAACTTTCCACACGTTATATCTCTAATCGTTATTTACCAGATAAGGCTATAGACTTACTAGATGAAGCATGTGCAAGAGTAGAGCTGAATATCAACTCAATGCCAGAAGACCTAGTTGCCCAAGTTTCAAAATTGCAAGAATTGCAAATTGAGCAAGAAAACCTAAAAGAAGAAATCAAAGAATCTTACAGCAAAACTACTCAGGGACGCTTAGATGAATTAAAAGATGAGATTTTTGAGCTAGGAAAAGAAGTTACAAGTAAACGCCAGAAATGGGAAGAAAACAGGGATTTAATCAGAGATATTAAAAGACTTAAAGCAGAACGTGAACAACTCTTGCGACAAGAAGAAAATGCTCGCGCTATCAATGATTTGGAAATTGTTGCTCGTATTCAAAATGGTGATTTGAGAGAAGTTCAGGCGGATTTGTCAGAATTGCTAAAAATACAAGAACAACGAAGTGATTCAGGTGCTTTAAAAGAAGTTGTTTCTGTAGATGAAATTTATCAAGTCCTAAGTATAAAAACTGGTATTCCTGCTGCAAAAATGGAAAAATCTGAGAAAGAAAAAATTCTTAATCTTGATGCAAGGATGGCTAAAAGAATATTAGGTCAAGACCATGCTCTTAAAGAAATTAAAAATGCTATCCTCAGAAACAGGGCAGGAATGTCTAATCCTAACAAACCAATTGGAACATTTCTATTCTTAGGGCCATCAGGAACAGGTAAAACTATTACAGCAGAAGAGTTAGCTTTTGAACTTTTCGATTCTAAAGAAGCTTTGTTGCGCCTAGATATGTCTGAGTTCCAAGATAAAAATTCTATTTCTCGTTTAATTGGTGCGCCTCCCGGATATGTTGGTTATGAAAAAGGTGGAGAATTAACCAACTATGTTAAAAATAACATGTATAGCATTGTTCTTCTTGATGAAATTGAAAAAGCCCATCCAGAAGTATTTGATTTGATGCTGCAAGTCTTTGATAGTGGGCGGCTAACTGATTCTAAAGGAACAGTTGTTGATTTCAGAAACACTATTATCATCTTGACTTCTAATATTGGGGCAAAAGAATATATGGTACAAGAAGATTCTATAGATGAGACAACTGGTCAGTATAAAGAATCTGTGCAAGAGGCAGTCTTAGATAGACTGGGGCATTTTCTAAGAAAAGAAATCCTAAACCGTCTAAGCAGGATTATCTATTATCTCCCTAATGCTAAATCAGTTCTTAGAGATATTGTTAAATTGAGATTAAGTGATGTTGAAAAGTATTTGAGCGAAAGAAATGTAAAAATACTTGCAACGGACGAGGCTTTGGACAAGTTGTGGCAAGATGTCTTTACTCCTGCTGACGGAGCAAGAAGTATTGAACGTTATATTGAAAGTGTAGTAACAACACCTATATCTGATTTTGTTTTAACTGGGGAACTTCAAGATGGAGATATTATTCTAATTCACTTGTTTGATGATGAAGAAACTGGTGTAAAAGATTTTGAATTATCTTTAGTTGGCACAGATGAATATTCTATTGAGGATGTTCAAAAAAGAATAGATATTAAGAACGAAAAATACGCAAATTATTTGAGAAAAAACAATTAAAAATGTTTGAGAGATATTTTAAGATTAAACACTTAAATATCTCTTTTTCTTTGTGTTTTATTGAGTTTTTCTTTGCTTTATGGTATAATCTTATTAGTTCAAATAAATATAGTGTATGTAAATAGAACAAACCATTTCAAGAAAGGAGATATTGTTTTGAACGAAGATAGAAAAATTAAAGAATACCTAACCAGTTTGAGTTTTGGCAGCAAGAGTCAACTTCTGAAAGATGATGTCATTTTTGAAGATGGTGTTCTAAAGTATGAAGAAGAAGGAATTGGACTAGAAATTGTCTGTGTCCGAATGAACCTATTTGTTGTAGATTATGCAACTTTCACATCCAGAGGGCAATTGGTTGTTCATTTGCCTACAGAAGCTGAGAAGAATGTTTATGCTTATGAGCTTCTGGAAGATGGTGGTTTGGGAATTATGACAGATGATGAAATCGTTGATATTCTTGGTGCACCATTAAGCCGGTTGAAAGAGCTGAACAAAGAAAGTGAGAATGAAGAGGTGGAAGAAATTGATGAAATCGAATAAATTTGTTTTGCTTTCTTATATTCTTGAAACAATCGTTGTTTATTTTTTTTCTAAATGGGCATTAATGTGCTATTGGATTTATTCTCCACCATTTGACCAAGTTGGGCAACACTTGCCTTTAAAATATGTTTTCTTAAAAGAGAATTACAATCTCTTTAATTTGTTTGATGTTTATATTATTGCTTTAATTTTGTTTTTGTTGTTTACATATAAACTTATCAAGAAGAGAAAGCAAAGTTTAAAAGAGTTTTATTTGGATTACTACAATTCTCTAAACTATAGTTTAAGTTTTGTCTTTGTCTGGGGATTGTTGTTCCTGCCTAAAATAGGCAACTTTGTCTTGGATTCCGTGGGTGTTTTTGGTCTTTTATCATTGATAACTATTCCACTTTATCTATATTTTATCGTTATTATCTGGATGCTAGGATTTAATATTTATTTTTATCTCCGAGCAATTATTTTGTCAAAAGTTTTTAAGAAAGAAAGGAATTAATAGGCTATGGCAGTATATGAAGCAGAAGAAAGAGAAACAGTTTTGCTCTTTGATGGTATTAAAAAGGTATGGACAATCCAAACAAATGTTTTGTCTCACATGAATGGTTTTAAAGATAAGATTAAACCAGAAACCCTCAAACAAGAAATTGATGAAGATACAGGGCGCGTGGTGTTTATTTCAGGTGAAATTGATGAAGAAAACTTCAATGTGAATATTAATAAACGTGCAAAACGTGCATCAATGACAGAAGAAGAAAAGAAAGAGTTTTCTGCTCGAATGAACGGTTCTAAGTGAGGTATCTAATATGCTTGGTTATAAACAGTTAGATTCTCAAAAAGACTTATTTGAGTTTGAATTGAATTCAAAAAAAGTTAAACGAACTATTATTGGATTTTCTTTACTAACTTTCCTGCCTGTTTTATTTCTTATTTGGTGGGTAACGAACTTTTTAGCAGCACCAACATATCTTTTGCATTTTATCTTAATTTTTATTATTGTTTCAGTAATTGCTCTTGGGGTTTTGGTTCATTTTGTAAATCAGATTAAAGAGGGAATAATTGAATTAAAAAGAGGAAGATTGATTTTTGAGGAAGATAAAATATCTTTCCCTTATGGTGAAAGCATCAATGTCTCAGAAATTAAAGATGTTGTTTATAGTTTGCAGCTGGAGCGAAAAAATCTATGGAACAGAAAGTTATATCCAAGAGAAATATATGTTTTTGTTGGAGAGGGAAATAAAATACTCAATATTATCATTGTTGATAAATTTAATTGCCAATCAAAAGATATTGATATTGCGATTGATTTGATGTATCAAGGAAAGTTTTCTAACTATATTGAGATGGACTTGAAGTTCAATAACGGCTTCAAACCTCGGAAAAGTTTTCTAACAATTTTTTAAATAAAATAAAAAAGGCTATATCTAAAATAAGATATAGTCTTTTGCGTGTTGTGTTATTGATGATTTTTCAGATATTCTTCATGAAGTTTCTTGAGCTTTTCAATATCACTCATCAACTCATTCCATTCTTCAATAGTCAATCCGGGCATACCAAATACATTCCATTTCTTATAGAATTCATAAGCAGGATGTTTTTTATCAATCCTTTCTTGGTCTTGGCAGCCGTCATAGAACATTGATAGATGGGGTTGTTTGTTGGTAGAAAGTCGTTCATATTCAACAACAAATGAGTCCAAAAACTCAGGGTCATTTTGGAGTTTTTCATCATTTGCAGGAACATTTTTGAGATTTACCCAAAAGGCATGTTCTTTATGGTTGGCGAAATTATGTTTTTTCATAATGAGGTCATAGACTTCGCTTTTGGTATAACGGTTACAACTGTTAAAATAAGATAGGCCTGTATCTCCATTAGGATTTGGACGTACCTCTTTCAAAGCTTTTATGATTTCTTCTTCTGAAAAATCTATCTGGAATGGTTTGTTTTCTAAAATTGATTTTTCAAATTCTTTTTGTAGAGATGTGAGTTTTTCAATGTCTTCTTTCTCAAAGTCATCCTCATTTTTACCATCTGGTAATCGAGTATAACTAGGAAAGATGCCCGGAATGATACGCTGGTTAATTCCTGCAAGAAAAATAACATTATCTACAAATAGATAGGAAATAATAGCGGAATCTAAATTCACTTTTCCAAAACTTATGCCATACTTTTCTTTCAATGTCTCCAAATAATCATGAAGTTCTACAGCAGCAGGCAAATCTCGAAGGTGTTTTACCCGCTTGTTTGCTTTTAATTCATCAAAATATTTAGTCATAATTCAGACTCTCCTTTTTTTATAAAATGTAATATTGTAAAAAAATAAATTAATTTTACAAATACTATTATAACTCGCAAATGCTTTTATAATAATATCTGTAAACTATTTTCATAAAAAATATTTTTAACAATATATAAAAGGAGTATAAAAACAATGAAAGTTTTAGTTTTGATTGATGGAAATTCATTGATGAATCGGGCTTACCATGCTTTTAAATCAAATGGCAAAAGAAATGCAGAGGGTGTTCCCATGAATATGGTCTGGGGATTTGGAAAATTCCTAAAAGGAATTCAAAACAGATATAACCCCACTCATGGCTTTATTGCTTTTGATGGTGATGGTTATTCTTTCAGAAAGCTGCTTTATCCAGATTACAAAGACCATAGAGGTTCTAAGGATGAGGATTTCAAAAGGCAGAAACCGTATGTTCAAGAATTGTCTAAATTGATGGGTTATTCCATTTTACAAGACGACATGTTAGAGGCAGATGATTTAATAGGTTCTCTTCTTTATCAAGTTCATGAGTCTTTTGATAGAATTCACATTATATCAAGCGACCACGATTTACTTCAACTATTGAAGTTTCAAAATGTTGTGATGGAATTCCCAAAGAAAGGTTTCTCAGAAGTTCTGACAGTTTCTCGTCATGACTGTGAAACTGAATTTGGCTACACACCTGACAACGTTGTGGATTTCAAAGCTCTTGCTGGCGATACATCTGACAATATTAAGGGTGTTGAAGGTATTGGAGAAAAGACTGCTTTGGAGCTTTTATCTACATATAAGAATGTAGAGGAAATCTATGCTAACATTGATGATTTGAAGCCGGCCATTAGGAAAAAGCTTCTTTCCGGAGTTGGTGGTTATCAAATTAGCAAAACATTAGCTACTCTTGTCACTACTGCTTTTGTAACCAATAAACCAGAAACACTTTTGTTGAAGCCAGATAACGAAAACAAAAAAAGATTTTTGGTGGAAAACGACATGATTTAAAAAGACCGTTTTGGTCTTTTTTGATTTTTCTAAAGAATATGAATATAATAATTAGTGAAAGAAATATAAAATAAAAAGGAGATTGCCATGATTACAATTGGTCAAATCATCTCGTTATTCTTAATCCTTATTGTTGTAGGATGGATAATTAAGAAAATACGAGGAATTATTAAATGGGGGATTATTCTGGTTTTATTCTTGGTGTATGGATTGGGTTACTCTTGGAGCAATGCAATCAATGTGCCGGTACAACATGCTCAACGCCTATTAAATTCTTTACCTGTTGAACAAGTGAAGAACAATACTCGTTTTGATAACGGAGTATTATCAATTCAATTGCCAAATGGACAGTGGGTATCAGCAGGTGATGTAAAACTTGTTGGAAATATTGTTGAAGGGCAAAATATCACTATTTCTGTCAATGGGCAAAATCAAACCATTGACTACAATAGTCCTCTGGGGCAACTGATAAAGAATCTTGTTGATGGCGGATTGATAAAAACAGGGTGAAAATATTTTAATATCAATAAAGATGCTAGTGATTCTAGTGTCTTTATTTGTTTTTATTGTGTATAATATTACTTGTAATTTATTTTACAAAATATTATTTTTTTTTAAAGGAGAATTAAGTATGAAACTTGATTTAAACGAAAAAATTATTGCTGCTACTGTGCTTCTTTCTAACAAGTATGAAGACAATAAAGAAGTGTTGGAAACTGTAAATGACATTTTACACTGTTCTAATGGATGGGAAAAGGTTCAATATTTTTCAATGTTTATTGTTTCTTTGGCTCTTCAAAAGGTGAAAGGTGAGCCAGAGATTTCAACAAAAGAAGCTGTGTTATCATATTATACAGATATTGAACGCATTGACAAAACGCTGATTAAAGAATTGCGCAAAGAGTATAATAGTATTTTTGGCAAGAATGAAGAAAGCGATAAACTTATTCGTGAGGTTGACATTCGTTCAAACTGGAAACAAGCTCTTTTGTCAAATATAGATAATCCTAAAGGACTAGGTGTGTTGGCATATTATGTTGGATGCTCTTTCACAAAGGAAGAATTGACAGAATTGGCAACAATTTATAAAGAAAACAAAAATCTACAAGAAATGATTGAGGCCATTTTAGAAGCTGCCAACTATCACAAAGAAGCTTCTGACTTTTCTGAATCAAATCTTGAAAAGTATCTGAATACTGATACGGTCAAAACAATCATTGCAACAACCACTGAAACGTTTTATCTAAAACTGGATTCATCTGAATATGAAAGCGAAGATGAACTTCTTGAAGAAGCGGAAAATCTTTGGGATGTTGGCAAATTCTGTGAGTTCGGAGACCAAACAGTTGAGTTTTCAATTAAATAACCCAAACAAAACACTAGACTATTCTAGTGTTTTTTGTTACGGTAAGAAAATAAAGTATTATTCTTGTAATGTACTTTTTGACCATTTATGGTACAATAATAACAGTGTTAAGTGACACTATGTAAATCAATTTTTTAAACAAGGAGATATTAACATGTCAGAAAATAACAAGATTGAAAAGAAAAGCCATAAGAAATCTTTAACAATCATTGCTATCATTGTTGCTTTTATTATTGGTGGAGCTAGTGTAGCTGCATACAATAACTATACTTATCAGAAGAAAGTAGAAGCTGCTAAAAAAGCTATTGACGAAAAGAAGAAAGAACTTGATACATCTGTAAAGAAAATCAAGGAAGTTTCTAAGAAAAAGGCTGAAGAAAAAACTAAGGCAGAAAAAGAAGTTAAAGAAGTTGAAAAAACTTTGACAGACAAGAAAACCAAGGTTGCCAATCTTGAAACAGAAAAGAAAAAGCTCGAAGAGGAGCTTAAAGAGTTGAATAAGTAAGAAAGGTGATTTATGAAAGTAATACACATTAAAACTATTTCTTGCTTAATGTTGGGAGCAGCAATGCTCTCTAGTCAGATTGTTTCTGCAAAGGAACAAGTTGACTTTAACCTAGAGAAAACATACCCAATCATCAAAAAACATCAAGAACTTAAAAAAGAACATGATGTTTTGGAAAAAGAGTTTAAGGAATACAAGAAGATTGTATCAAAAAATTCTGACACTCAAAAGAAGTTGGAGAAAGAACTGACTTCAAAAAATTCTATGGAAGCTGAATTGTTGGATTTACAAGCTAAAGAAAATAAGCTGACAACAGAAATCCAAGAATTAAAAGATAAGACTTTGGGCAAGAAGGCTGAGAAAGAAAATGCCAAAAAGGCTCAGGAAGAAGCAAAGAAAAAACAAGATGAAGAAAAGAAGAAGCAAGAAGAGGCCAAAAAGAAAACATCTCAAACTTCTCAAAATAATTCATCAACAACTTCTGCTGCTCCTAGTCAGCCGGCAGGCTCTGTCCGTTTGGCTAATGGGAACACAGCAGGAGAGCAAGGCCTATATGCTGCTCAAAAAATGTCTGAACTAACTGGAGTTCCATCTTCAACATGGGAACATATTATTGCCCGTGAATCTAATGGTCAAGTGGATGCTTATAATCCATCAGGCGCTAGTGGGTTGTTCCAGACAATGCCCGGTTGGGGTTCTACAGCAACCGTTGAAGACCAAATTCAAGCGGCTTATCGTGCGTATTCTGCACAAGGCCTGAGTGCATGGGGGTATTAAAAGATTGAAATCAAATAAAATTTTAATGATGACTGGTATTGCTCTTTTGGCTTTGCCAGTTGTTTCTTCTAATGTAAAAGCTGACACAAACTCTTCTGTCATTCTTCAATCTCTTGAAAAAGAACATCCCATCATGAAAGACTCTAAAGACTTGAAATCAAATATCAAATCTTTAAATGTTAAAATTGAAAATCATGACAAAACCCTAAAGGAAAAAGAAACTTTAGAAAAATCTATTCAAGAAAATAATGAAGTAAAAGAAAAACAGGAAAAAGAAATCAAAACTTTGACCAATAAGGAAACTGAGGTGTCAAATTCTATTTCTTCTCTTCAAACTGAAATTTCTAAAAAGAAAGCAGAAAAGGCCAAGGCCGCCGAAGAAGAGAGAAAAAGAAAAGAAGCTGAGGAACGGTCAAAGAATGGTATTCCTGAATTTGGGCCTGATGGATTACTTGTTGAAAGATACAGTGCTGCTGCTGAGGAAGTTATTCGTTTGTTATTGGCTATTCCTGACCATAAAAACGGAAAAGACTTTCATGACGCTAATGGAATTGATGCAAAAATTGATGCTTTAACTACGGCTGAGGCAGTTGCAGTTCTTTCCCGTATTGAAGATGGTGGTTTTGGACAAACGGGAGATGGTTATGCTGGACAAAGAACACCAGAAAGTCATCAGAATTTTGTTAAAAACCAATTGGTTAAGCGTTATTCTGGAAGTATTAAAAACCTACTTAAAGAGTGGGGAACATATACTTATGATGGATATTAAATAATTGATTAATGATTAAGGAGAATTAAAATAAAATTCATTATAGCATCTTATAATTCAATAAGGTGCTTTTCTTTTTTTGTTTTATCTGGGAAAAGTGATATAATTGTATTGTTAATAAAAAGAAAGGACATCATCAATGAAGATTGATTTAAAGAAGAAAATTCTCGAAATTGTCGTAGAAAATGCTTATACTAAGCAATCTGAAAAGACAATAGATGCAGAAAAAGAAGAATATAATATTCCGTCAGAAATTACACATAAAGACATTCTTAATGCTGCAAAAGAGCTAGAAGAAGAAGGTCTTGTAACTTTACAAAAAGAGGGTAAGGCGAGGGCGCAAAAAACTTGGATTATCCCTAATATGGAATTTATTGCATCTAAAAAAGATGAAGAACTAAAAAAAGACCTGAAAGAATTGGCTTACAAGTATAACATTGTAGAAATGTCTGACAGCGAAAATGAAACCGAAGTAGTTCGTGTTATTCGCTTGTTGAGAGATGTAATTAATGAATGAATTAGAAAGAGGACTTATGACCAAGAAAACCCCAAATACTCATCCAGTTATTGCAATTGATTTAGATGGAACAATTTGGAAAGAAGAATATCCAGATTGTAGTGTGCCTTTTGATGGAGCTATAGAATGTATTAATGATATGATTAGGTCTGGATATGAAGTTATTATCTGGACAGCGCGTGGTGGTGATAATCTCAATATTGTTAAACGTGCTTTGATTGATGAATATGGGCTGAATTCAAATATCAAGTTCAATGCACATTCAAACTGGTTTACAAGTATTTACCCTATTGGCTCACCTAAAGTTAATGCTTCAGTTTATTTTGATGATAAGGCTTATGGTGCGCCAGATTATTCTAACCCTGAAACTTGGGTTGAAATTAGAAAGGAATATCTATAATGACAAAGAAATCAAATTATATGTTGAAAAGAGAAGCGATTTTGAAAGAAGAGCTGAATGAAGAGTTGCCAGAAGTGTTGTTCTCTTGCTATTTGAGTCTTGCTTGTACTTCTGCTTCTACAGGAACACCAATTACCAATGAAGAAATCCATGACGCATGGTCTATTTGGAAAAATACTGTAGACAGCTCTCACTTATCCATCATTCCATACAATCAATTATCTATTGAAATTCAGGAGCTAGACACACCTTATACAGATGCTGTAAATCGAGCAGCAGACAGGATTAAGGAATTAAAGGAATGAGACCAAATGATAGAAAGAAGCGATAGTGAATTCGTTTCTTTTTTGTTGTTTTTGTGGTATAATTGAGTTATTCAATAAATTAATTTAAAACTTAAAAAAAGGAGACTAACAGATGTCACAAGCATTTCGCAACTTTGCTTTCAACCTAGAAGAAGGTGTTCCTTGTGAGCCTAGATATATTACATCTGATGATGTAATCAGTATTAAAGGTATGCCTGATGGCCTATACTTTGAAGCAGACTCTATTGAAGGAACACCTGAAGAATCTGGTGATTTTGTCACTATGATTAATACTACTACAGAAAAAATTGTTATTGAGTTCTCAATTGAGGAAGCAAGGCAACCTAAGAAAAAACAAAAAGAAGTTCTCTCATTGCCTCTATATGAAGAACCATTAGCGTTCCATTTTGGAGACATTGTTCATATCCCATTGACAGATAATGAAAATGCAATGGTGGCCAGCACAAAGTTACCAAAAGGGTTTTATATTGATTATGATACAAAAGCTCTTTCTGGGAAAGCAGAAGAAATTGGAAGTTCCAGTGTGTTCATTTCAATTGTAGACCCAACTCACCCAACAGAACCAAATCAAAACAAGAATTTCAAAATCACCGTTGAAGCAATTACTTTGGAGAGCTTACATCAAGTTCTTGCATCTGCTGATGAATATCTTGAAAAACGAGACAAATATCTCAATATTGATATTCTAGAAAAAGCAGTCAATGCCGGAAAAACAGTAACATTAATTAATGTTGATAAACTAAAACAAGAACAAATTAATAAAGCGGTTGAAAATATCAAGGAGGCTATTAGTCTCTTAGAAAAAATCAACACTCCACCTGTTATTACTTTCAAAAAGGAACAAATCTATGTAATCCAAGGGAAAGAAGTTACAAAGGAAGAACTTCTAGTAGGTGTTGAAGCCTCTGACGAAGATGATGGGGATTTGACACCAGAAATACAAATCCTTGACACTGTGGACACTGATGTTCTGGGTGAGCAAGATGTTCGTTACAGCGTGACGGATTCAGGCGGCCTTTCAGTAATAAAATCTCGCAAGGTACTTGTCATTGAAGATGAAACTAAAAAATTCAAAGTGGTTGGCCGGCCTATTGTTTATGTTGAAGAACCTTTAGAGCTTGGAAAATATATTCAAGGCAATTTAAACTTAGAGGTTTCTGGTGATGAAGAAGTATTTGATGCTATCAATTATGAATTTCTTATCCCCGGCGAACATACAATCCATCTGTCAAATGGATTTAAAACAATTGATTTGCGAGTGAAAGTTCTAGAATCTCCTAAATTCCTTTATGAATATCCACGAGATGGCTCAATGTATACTGTGCCACTGAATACTCCATTGTCAGAAGTTAAGAAATACTTAAATATTCGAGTGGAAGACCATGAGGGCCGGCTATTAGAATACAATTTGGTTGGATTTTATGATAAGTCAGAAGCTGGTGTATATAACTTAGAAGTTATTATCCCTAGAAGTTCAGCATATACAACCATTCCTATTCAAGTAAATGGAGAAGAAGAGGTTGTTAATGGTGATATTCAAGAGGAAGTAGCAACAGTAGAGTTCTTAGAAGAAGATAATTTAGAAGTTAATCATGAAGTTGTTGATGCAATTGCTGAGGACAGTGATGGCCCGATTGTTATTAACACTTTAGAAGATTTGCAAAATGTTGTGTCAGATTCAAATATCTCTATTCAAGGGCCGGCAGCTCACGAGACTTTAAAACAAGAAATTCTGAAATCTGTTTTAAATCCAACACAAGAAAAACTTGATGAACCAGAAATTACACAAGAAACAGAAGAGCAAGATTCTTCTAAATATGAATTGTCAGTTCTGGGAACATCTAGACGGAGACGGCGTAGAAAATAAAAAATAAAGGTCATGTAGTATTACATGGCTTTTTTAATTTTGTTCTTTTTTTATAATAGATTATGTAATCAATTTTATTTTTACAAATAAATTATTTTTTTTACAAAAAGGAGAAAAAATATGGAATATGTCATTTTAAATACTGCCTCAGCAAATGGTATCGCAGAAGAAAAAGAACAACAACATAACAATGAAATGGAAGTTGTTTTTGATTTCCTTTCAAAATATTGTTATGATGCCAGTGTAGAAGTTCTTGATAAGGACTTGATTGAAGAAAATAGTCATATGATGACTATTAGTGAAGTTGAGGATTTTGTTCAACATTTTGATATTAAAAACGGGGTTGATGTTGCTGTTTTCAAAGACGAAAATGGTGCAAAACGACTAGGATTTATCCTTTATGGACAATCAGATTTCATTCAACACTTGGTTGTTGAAGTGAAACCAAATTCAGTCAACAAAGTCCTTGTAGCAAAGCTTTCCGGACTACTGAAAAACATTCCTAAGAGTTAGATTTATCTAGCTCTTTTTTGTGTTTTTTGATATAATAGAATTATCAACAAAAGAAAAGGAGAACTATATTTAGAGTGAAATCAAAAATGTTGATTAAAGCTAATAGGATGTTAAAAAAGATTAATTCCAAAAAAGATTTTTTTCGTTCTATGAGCGATTCTGAATTAAAAGAATACCAATCTTCCCTAGAATCTCAGTACGGAAACAATGGAAATACTGATGATTTTGTTGTTAATGCTTTTGCTTATGGCCGAGAAGTAACATTCCGACTTTTGGGTAAATTCCACTATGATTATCAAGTTGTTGGCGGTTTGCTGCTCCATTACGGCGTTGTTGCAGAAATGTATACTGGTTCAGGCAAAACATTGACAAGTATTTTGCCGGCCTATGTGAATACCTTTGGTGGTAAAAAAGTCCACATCATCACTGTTAATGACTATTTGGCCAAGCGTGACTCAGAAGAAATGGGCGTAGTATTTAATTTCTTTGGGCTGACTGTTGGGCGTATTTGGCCTAATATGCCAGATGGAACTCGTAGAAAGGCCTATCAAGCAAATATCATTTATGGCATCAACTCAGAGTTTGGTTTTGATTACCTTAAAGACAATATGGTCAAAGATGCTTCTGAGCGTGTTCAAACAGCTCTTAACTACTGTATTGTAGACGAGGCAGACTCTATCTTGATTGATGAAGCTAAAACACCTCTAATTATCTCGGCAGAGGCTGGGGAAAAAGAAGTGATGTATAAACTAGCTAATCAAGTTGCCAAAAATCTTCGTAGAGGCCCTGACTTGGTGGATGTTTCTAAGGTCAAGAAAATTGATTTGATTGAAAAAGAAGAATTGATTAATGATAACTGTCACTACCGAGTAGACCCTAAAAACAACAGTATTGTTATCACAGATAAGGGCGTGCAGCGCATCAAGAAGTCTTTTAAACTACGAGGAAGCCTTTCTAGTCCTGAAAATGCCATCATCTATCATCACATGATTGCGGCACTAAGAGCTGTAGCCACATTTGAAAAAGATAAAAATTATGTTGTTCAAAATGGTGAAATTGTTATTGTGGATGAATTCACAGGCCGTAAAATGGATGGCCGGCAATACTCAGATGGGCTGCATCAGGCGTTAGAAGCCAAAGAGGGTGTAAAAATTAATCCTGAGAGTGATACAACGGCTACTATTACTATTCAAAACTTTTTCCGGTTATATGACAAAATTTCTGGTATGTCAGGAACAGTTATTGGAGAAAGAAAAGAGTTTAAAGAAACTTACTTTACTGATGTGGTAAATGTTCCTTTGAGCAAACCTGTTATTCGAGTTGATGAAAAATCTGAGGTTTTTGCATCAGAAGAAGAAAAGTTCAAAGCTGTTATCCAAAAGACAAAAGAGGTCATTGCTACGGGCCGCCCAGTCTTGATTGGAACTTCGTCTATCAATAAATCTTTGATTCTTAGTAAAATGTTCTCAGATGCAGGTATGCACCACAGAGTTCTCAATGCCAAAGAAGTAGAAAAAGAATCTTATATCGTTGCCCAAGCAGGTAAAAGTTCTGCTATTACAATTGCAACTAATATGGCCGGCCGAGGTACAGATATTCTTATGGGCGGAAACCCAGATTATCTAGTTCGGTATGAGCTGCTTAATCAAGGTTATTCTTCTCAGGATATTGTTCAGGCTATTTCGGCCAATATGGACAATGTGGACTATGATGTAAAAATTAGGCTTTTGGCCGAAAGATACCATAAACGCCTAGCAGATGTTGAAACTAAGTGTAAGATTGACCGCAAAAATGTTCTGGAAGCTGGTGGCCTATATGTTATTGGTACAGAACTTTCTAACTCAAAACGTGTAGATGACCAACTTCGAGGTCGGGCAGGACGGCAAGGAGAACCCGGCGGCTCTAAGTTCTTTATCTCTGTAGATGATGAATTGCTAAATAGTATTCAACCTCATGCCAGAGAAGCTTTTAGAGGTATTTTGCTAGAAGCATTGAACACTGAGGAGACGAAGAAGAAAAAACTTAAACTTCTTAAAAAGAATCCAGATAAACAAGAAAAGTCTGATAAGGCCTATGTAGTTTCTCAGATAGAAAAGCTTCAAAAAAATATTGAGTTAAATTCTTATGAACAAAGAAAACAAACTCTTGAATTTGATGAAGTAGACAATCTTCAACGTAAATCAGTCTATAAATTCCGTAATGATGTTTTAGACCAAAAAGATGTTGTAGACAAATATGATGAACTTGTTGAGCAAGGCATCCATGACTTTGCTTTAGAGAAGTGGAATGAACTCTTTAGAAAAAATCTTGTTGAGCTTTCTGAAAGCAATAAGGATTTTAAAAACAAAGAGTTGAGAAAAAAGGTGTTCTCCAAAACTGTGAGAGATTATCAGGACTTCTATCTAGATGTTTTTGATAAAGAAATCCCGATTTCAGATTCAGGTAAAAAAGTGAATAAAAAGCTTTTGGTCGAGTCTCTATATGAAGATGTGATTGATATAGTCAATAACAACTATAATACCTTTAATCACCAAAAAATGTTGTTGGATTCTATTGATGAAAACTGGCGGCAATACATTGTTTCCATGCAAAACATGAAAGACATGGTAAATGGAACATACATGAGCCAAATTAAGCCAATAGAAAAATATAAACAAGAATCTGCCAAAATGTTTGATAATTACAAAAAATGTATTGGTCTAGATGTTGCTGACAAAATTGTTCAAGAAATTTCTAATAGAAAAAATAAATAGAAAAAGGAAATCGAATTAATATGAGAAACAAACAATCCCAAAAAACAAATACCCAGACAAAAGCTCCTTATGCAATCTTTGTAGTAGATGGACAGTCAAAGGCTTTGAAGTTGGTTAAAAATGTAAAAGATTTAATCAGGGAAGAGATTACAGACCTGATTAAACAAGAATTTGAGGTTTTTGAAAAAGATGATTTTCTTTATGAGTCTTATACTTTTGACCATGCTGTTCTAAATGAAACTATTTCTGGTCTACCAAGAGAAAAGAAAACAGTCTCTGGTGTTTGTTATCTTATCAATAATGTATATTCTGATAACTTGGAAGGCATCATTGAAGCCACTATTGATGAGTACGCTAATATTTTCTATGTTCCTGATTTGCAAATGAAGAACTTTAATCACCCTAAAAAGAAACATCTATTTGTAAATAATAGAACAATCATTCGTAACCCTGATTCACGAACAGTCATTATGAAACTTCAATTAGGTTTTATTCCGGCAGACGAACCGAACTGGGAAAGTGACCACTTTCTAATTACATTCTGTGGAACTTTAAAATAAATAGAAAGAAAATAAAGTTTTTAGATTGTTTCTGAAAACTTTTTTTCGTTTTTCTTTGACATTTTGTAAAAATGCTATATACTATTTATTGAAATAGTGTTTCAAATGAGTTTCCAACTCATTTCAGCTCTATTAATAAAAACCAAATTAAACAAAATTAAAGAAAGGTTCAAGGTTTTTTAATGAAAAAGAAAAACAGAAATATTAACTTGAAGAAAGCTCTTATGACTGGAGCTGTATCAACTGTTGGAGTTGGTTTAGTTCAAACTATGAGTGCTACACAAGTTTTTGCTGCTGAACAGTACCAAAGCCAAGAATTGCAAGATTTGCTTAATGAGGCTAAAGCTTTGGGGCTGAATGTAAACGAACAAGTCTCAACTCATAAGGAAAATCGTACTGAAGCAGATGCAGACCAAAAAGAACAAATTGCTAATATTCGTCGGACTGTAGAAGCTTACAAGAAAGCTAAAGAAAAATATGAGCAACAAACAAAGGTTGCTGAAGAGAACAAAACTAAGCCGGGCTATCTTTCAGAAGTTGTTCCTAAGAACTTGATTTTTGAATCTGAGCCAAATGCTAAAGTAACCATTTCGGGTCAGCATATGGTTTCAAAAGATGCTTGGACAAATGCTGAAATGGAGCCGAATGTAAAATGGCGTAATCCAAACAGATTGGACTATGAAGGCTCCGGTGCTGGAACTTACACAACTGATGAAGTTGCAGACCATGCAATGTTGATGCGTGTGGGTGATAGTGTAACAGCTACTTATACAAATCTTGAAAATAGCTCTTACATGGGCAAAAAGATTGCAAGTGTAAAATTCACTACTACTCTTAAAGAAACAGCAGGCCCTCTTAAGCAAGTTGCTTTGCAATTCCTGCAAGACCCAACAGTAACAATGTTTGCTCATGCTTGGACAAATGGAGCTGATTTTGGACGTTTGCCTGACTTTAGATTCACCACAAAAATTCAATATTTTGATGAGAATGGTCAAGAAATCTTCATTACAGAAGATAATCCAGCTCTTATCTCTTTTGCAAGTTTAAACTCCCAAGGTGGTCAAGGTGAATATGTGGCAAACTTCAATGGACGTTATATCCCTATCAATGGTTCGGGTATTACAGAACAAAATGGCAAGGTTACAAACTTTAACAACAAGAGTTTGGAAGACATTGCTCGCGAGCAGGGCGCTCCTGATGGAAGATGGGATGACCTATCTCTAAAACATGCTTATGTTGGAGCTATTGCAGGACGTGCAAACAAATCAATTGAATTTGATTGGGGAAATCATGGTTCAGCACAATGGTTGGCTATCAATACACGTTCTGTATCAAATACAGAAGTTCCAGTGCCACCTAAAAATGGTGAATTTGAAATTGATTTCCACAAGAACACTGTAACTGCTGCACCTGTTAATGTTAAGTATGTCAATATTGAAAATCCATCAGAAGAAGTTGCTACCCCAGAAACTATCAATGGTAATGAGGGTGATGACTACACTACAACTCAAAAAGATGTTCAAAACTTTGAATTCGTTCGTGTAGATGGTGATACAAAAGGCAAGCTTTCAAACCAAGGTAAGACTGTTACTTACTACTACAAGAAACTTGTTGGTAATGTAAAAGTTAAGCATGAATGGGATGATGGCACTCCATTGACAGAAGCAGAAGCAGATGGTCTTAAGAATGGTGAAGCTCTTATCAAAGACAAAGCTGTTCAAGGTGAAGATTATGCTGCATCTAAACTCGCTGACAAAATTCTTTCTACTAAGAAAGAGGGAACTAAGTCTTATAACTTCAAGCGTCAATATGTTGGACTGAAACAAGGTTCTGCTGCTGAAACTGGAAAAGTAGAAGCAAAGAAAACTAAAACAGTAACTTTTGTTTACAAGAAAACAAAAGAAATTGACCTTGAAAAATCAATGGTGAACTATGGAGTTAATGTTCACTTTGAAGACACTAAAGGCAAGGCTGTAAAAGATAAAGCGGTAATCTTTGATTATGCTAAATCTGTTCTTCCTTTGGGCAAGTTCAATCAAGCAACACCTGTCTATGATGCTCGTAAGTTGAAAGCTGACAATCAAACAATCACAACTCCAACTGGTGACTTGTATGGATTCAAGGGCTTGAAGCAAGGTTCTGCTCCTGAAAATGGACAAGTTAAGCAAGATAAAATCCTTGATGTTGTTTACCAATATGAACGTCTTTACAAGACTTCTTGGAAAGATGAAAATGGTAACTCTCTTCTTAAAGAATACACTGGCAACTCTGTAAAAGGTAAAGAGGAACTCAAAGATAAAAACTATGAGTATGTAACAAGCAAGCCAGATAAAAATGGCAATGTTACTCACGTTTACCGTTTGAAACGTGGAAGTGTTCAAGTATTCTATAAGGACATCAATAAGGATGAAAATGGAGAACAAAAATCCATTGCTGATACAGTAACATTCAATGGTTCTGTAAAAGATTCTTACAAGACTGACCAAAAAGATGTTCCGGGCTGGCGCTTCCTTAAAGTAGAGGGTGACACTACTGGTACATTCCCAGATGGCACTAGCAAGAAAGTTACTTACTACTACGAAAAACTTCTTCAAACTCGTTACATCTCTGATGTAGACGGTGATGGAGATGGTCAAGGTGACGAACTTGCTGAAAGTGTTACTGACAACAAGTTCCACGAAAAGAAAGACTTTGACAACTACAAATTCTTGTACAATGAAGAACATGACAATATCAAGACTTATGTTTACCACCTCATGAAGACATCATTTGTTGATACCGAAGGTAACAAGATTGATGAGCCTGTAGATGGTGTACAACCTAAGAAAGATATTGAGGGTTGGGAATATGTAAATACTATTCCACTTCAAAACGGTGACGTAAATCACGTTTACAAGAAGAAAGAAGTTCCACCAACACCAGAGCCAGAAAAACCAGCAGAAAAGCCAGTTGAAAAACCAAAAGTTCAAAACAAAGAACTTCCTAAGACTGGTGCTGAAGCACTCGGTATGCAATTTGCAGGCGGCTTGGCTGCCCTTGGACTTGGTGGCGGAACATTGTTCAAACGTCGCAAGAAATAATTCAATTTCTTTATGATAAAAGCTTTGGATTTTCCAAGGCTTTTATTTTATTTGTTTTATAATATAGTTTGTAAAACATTTTAATTTTACAATATTATTTAAAACTTAAATTTAAAGGAGGGTCTAATTATGACCGAAAAACTAAAAAGCTTAAGCAAAGAAATTGCTGACAACATCAAACAACTAAATGATTTATCTGAAAAAATCCAACGTCAATTTGATGACTTTATGTATGAAGTCACTTTCAAAAGTTCAGAAGTTCAAGGTTTCTATAAAGGAATTTTCAAGAGTATTGACAAAGAGAATAGTGACGCAGATATGTTTTGGTTTGTAAAAACTTTAACAAATCCAGAATGTCCTTATTGGGATTTAGAAGTTGGCAAAAAAGCTACATTCCTCCCAGCAGATGTTCTTCGCTATCATTATCGTATTGATGATTATGTTTACTGTGTTGAACTAGAAATTCATGTGGACGACAATAATGTTGTCACTGGTATTGACTTCAATACCTATTAATATGTGACATAAAGGAGCATATATATGAACTTTCGTTTAACTTCAGTCGTGGATGAATTGTCACAGGATATGTCAGACAACATTTCTAAAATTGTTGTAGACTATGTAGATATAGCAACTATGCATTCTGTCAACGAAGAAAAATATATTGATGGCCACACATCTTTTGAGAAATTCAAAGACATGGTTAAAGCTCTTCAAGATGTAGGATACGGCTCATATCCTATGAGCGGTGAACAATATCCGATTTTACTGAATGTTAATGAAGAGGGAATTCTTTGTTTAACAGTTTATAATAGTTATATCGAATAACAAATAAAAAGAACACCTTTAAATAGGTGTCTTTTTTTATATTTTATTTATCTAGTAAGAACTTTGGACACTCCAAGTTCTTTTTTAATTAAATCCAATACAGCATCATCTCCAACCACAGAAATACCACACATTTTCTTAGTTTTTCCGTTCGGATAACAAAGGTATACTGATGAGTGTCCGTTTGAATAAGAGTATAATTTCGCATAAACACTTGATATTTTTTGATTTAAAAGACTTGTTTCAGAACCATCTTCTTTGAAATATGAATCATTCTGCTCAAAATCCAATAAAACATAAATGTCGTGGTGAGACTGCTGAATAGTTTCAATTCTTCTTTCTGAACCATACTTTTTAGCAGCCCTCAATTCTTTATCAGACAGTAATCCAATTAATCTGTTATTCGCTTCTTCTTTTGTAATTAGAGCAAAACTTCCAGCAGGGAAGTATTTTTTCAAGTTAATACTAAATCTTTCATCATTATTAACTTCAGCAAAAATCAAGCAAACCTCATTGGTCTTTGTGGTCATAAAGCTGCCTCGGATTTCTTCGAGTTGCTTTTTAAACACCATTAACTCAACAGTTGACTCAGTGCCCTCAAAAGCAATTCTAGCATAACGATTACCACTTTTTGCAAGTAATTCCTCATATTCTCCGGCCATGCCAATTAAAAGAACTTTTTGTTTTTCTTGAATATTACCCTTAATAAATTCAGCTTCAAGAGATTCTACAGTATGAACATAAGGAACACTAATTATACCCATATAATCATCCAGTGGATTATAAGTTAAGAGAATTTTTAGATTCTTTTTCTCCCATAAAACAATCTCTTTAGGAGAATCTTCCAAATGAGGGTTCAGGTCTTCTTGTGAATAAAACAACTCAAATACTGATTTATCTGTAGTTAAATTGAACAAAGAGCCGGCATTAAAATTGCCCATATCTAAACTCTTATAGGCTTCTTCGTACATAGAGATTTGAGAAAGCATTGTGTTTCTTGTTAGGCCTGTGAAATCAAAAGCGCCTGATTCAACAAGGACTTTAACATTCCCTTTACCTACACCATTAGAAAACATTCTAAAACAAAAATCTTCTAAATTTTTGAATAGCCCATTTTCTTCTCGCTCTTGAACAATTTTGCGAGCTGCTTTTTCTCCAATACCATCAATACCTTGAAGTGAAACTACAATACCGTCATCCGTTTTTTCAAAATCTCTAGTAGACTTATTAATGTCCGGCGGAAGAATCTTAATCTTCATGGCGCTCTTGGTGATTCCAATATACTTTTTCAAGTCTTTGGCATTGTTGAGAGCAAGGGTGAGGTTAGCCGCCATAAATTCAGCAGGGTAATAGTGTTTGAGATAGGCTGTTTTATAAGCAAGATTAGAATAACAAGCAGCATGAGCCTTGTTAAAGGCGTACTCTGCAAAAGTTTCAATCTTTTTGATAACACTATCAGTCACATCATCAGGCACTCCATTAGCGCGTGCACCAACAATGCCTAATTCTGTATTTCCCTCTTTAAGAATTTTTAATTCTTGCTCCATTGTTGCTTTATCTTTTTTACCAATTGCTCGGCGTACAAGGTCAGCTCGGCCGAGAGGGAAACCTGCTAGTTCTTGGAAGATTTTCATAACCTGCTCTTGGAAAGTAATGATTCCATAAGTTTCTTCCAGAATTGGTTTTAATAACGGATGTTCATATTCGATTTGGCTAGGGTTGTACTTGTTTTGAATGTATTCATCAATATAAGCAATTGGGCCGGGCCTATATAAGGCGTTCATGGCAATTAAGTCTACCATCTTTTCAGGATGAAGTTTTTTAAGACTTGATTTCATCCCGTCACTTTCAAACTGGAAGACATTGGTGGTATCTCCCTTGGCGAAAACCTCATAAACATTAGGGTCATCCAAAGGAATTTTTTCAATATCAAATTGATTGTTGGCAGGCCTGTTTTTATTAATGGCAGTTTGGGTCTTCTTGATAATATCTAAAGTCTGAAGACCAAGCAAATCCATTTTTACAAGTCCAGACTTTTCAGCCATTTTCTTTTCAAACTGACAAACCTTTGTTCTAAGGCCAGTCTTTTTATCATCTGTTTCAAAAACTGGAGCATAATTAGTAATAGGGTTGTCAGCAATAATTAGTCCAGCAGCATGAATACCTGTATTACGAGGTGTACCTAATAAGCGAGATGCAATATCAAATACATTCTTGAATGTTTCGTTGGAATCAATTTTATCACGAAACTCAGGCAAAGAATTATATAACTCTTTTAGAGATAGGTCAGCCATATCATCCGGAATCATCTTGGTAACTTTAAGGCTTTCCTGTGCTTCAATTTCAAATACACGCATAACATCAGCTAGAGCATTTTTTGCTTTAAGTAATGTAATGGTTGCAATGTTAGCTGTATTAGCATAACCATATTTCTTACGAAGATATTCTGCTACATCTTGCCGGCGTTCTTGTTCAATGTCAATATCCACATCAGGAAGCTCAACACGTTCTGGGTTCAAGAAACGCTCAAAGTAAAGACCGGATTCAATAGGGTCAATACTAGTAATCTTAGAAACATAGGCAGCTAGAGAGCCGGCAGCAGAGCCTCGTCCCGGCCCGATAGAAATATCGTTTTCTTTAGCCCAACGAATAAAGTCTGAAACGATTAAGAAATAATCATTAAACCCCATAGAGTCAATGACTTCTAGTTCGTATTGTAACTGTTTTTCGTATTCTTCTGTCCAAGCCCCCTCTTCAAAAAGGTCTTCAATGCCTTGACGACAAACGGCTTCAAAATATTCTTTATTGTCTTTGAAACCCTCTGGAACTTGAACTTTAGGCAGATAGTGGTCATGAACATCCATATCCACATTACACTTGTCAGCAATTTCTAAAGTATTAACTAGAGATTCATCATACTTCTTTTCTTTGAAAACTTCTTTTAATTCATCAAGAGACTTGATGTAAAATTCATTGTTCTCAAATCTCATGCGGTCAGGGTCATTTAATGGTTTATTTTGACTAATTGCTAAAAGAACATCTTGATACTCAGCATCTTCTTTTCGGGCATAGTGAGAATCGTTTGTGATGATAGTCTTTACGCCTAATTCTTTAGCCATCTTCATCAACAAAGGATTTGTTTCCTTTTGTTCTGGAAGTCCGTGGTCTTGTAATTCAATATAAAAATCATCACCAAAAATATCAACAAATTTTTGTGTGACTTGTTTTGATTTTTCATAACTATCTTTCAAGAGCATTTGGATAGTTGGGCCGCCAATACAGGCAGAAGTGACAATCAAACCCTCAGCATGCTCTTTCAAGACTTCAAAGTCAATTCGAGGTTTGTAATAATAAGATTTCTCCTCCCAAGAAATACCATTAAGTTGATAAAGATTTTCAAGCCCCTTATTGTTCTTAGCTAAAACAATCAAATGATAATATGGTTTGCCATATTTATCTCTTTCTTTGATTAATCGGCCATCTAAAGAAAAATACATTTCGCAACCAATAATAGGTTTAATGCCTTTTGCCTTTGCTGTGTGATAAAACTTTGCAGCTCCGTGCATGTTCCCGTGGTCAGTTAAGGCAATAGCTGGCGCTCCAATTTCCTGTGCTCTAGACACAATGTCATCAACAGAGGCAAGGCCATCCAAAAATGAAAAATGACTATGGACATGTAATGGAACATATTGATTATTTGTTAAATTCAAATCTTTTCTCCTATTCATTTCATCTTCCTCTATTATACCATAAATCACTGTCTTAATGTTGAATTTTACGATAAAAAAACAACAAAAAACACCTTAAAAAGGTGTTTTAATTTGATATATATATTATGGAAGTTCTTTAAAGAGATTATTTTCTTCAAAATATTTCTCTTTTTCTTTCCTTGTCATTTGAGCAATTGACCAACCACCAACAACAAATTCATTCAAGAAAGCATTGAAGTGCCGGCTTGTCGATTTGCTATAATCCCAATGAGGATATACAGCTACAATTTTGCCATTGATTACATCTGCAATCCGACTTTTATAATCATGAAACGATTTGAATGTTTCGCCCGTTTTTTTATCTGTAATTTCAACTACAGATGATGATGCAAATGGCACAGATGTGCTATCTACACTTACTTCTAATCCCTTAAGTTTTTGTTCTAGCATAATTACTATATCCTTCTCTTTCATTTTTTGAAAGAGCCTTTCTTTAATTAAAATAAAATTGTAAAATAATAATTTACAAATTATATTATAAAACAAAAAACTTTTTTTAAATATCTTTAGAATATGATATAATTGAATAAAGACCTCAAAGAAATGAAAGGGGAAAAAATTGAGATTTTTAGACAAGAAATACATTCCATTCTATAATTATTTACAGGGTAAAAAACTACTGGAAGAAGAGGATGCTGAAGACCTTTTGATTTCTTCTGGCATGTACCCTAAATACATAGAACCACCAGTTGACCAAGAATATAATGAAGAGACTAGAAGAATTGAAGCTTTCTTCAACATCAATAAATTCTTAAAATTCCATAACTTAGAATGGATTAAAGAAAAATATCCTAGTCTAGTCTTAAAAATAGATGAAGCAACAGCAAACAATGAAACTCTAGCAAATTATGCAGATGGATTAGTTGAAAAGCTGACAGACTATAATGAAAGTTCTGCAACAGAGCAATTTGAAGAAGACTTGCGAGTTACCTTTAGGCGTTCAGTTTATGGAACTTTAGCTATTCTAGCGGTTCTTGGCCTTATTATTTTTGGAATCATTCCATTCTTTTTAACTTCATCAGGCCAAAGAGACTTTAATAACGGGAATTACCAAAGTGCCTATAATTATTTCTCTACAACAAAAGGTTTAAGTAATAAGAGTCATAGTGCTAAGATGGCCAAGCTATCTAAAATGAATCTGTTAATTCAGGAAGAAAAATATGATGAAGCTCTAAAAATGGCCAAAGATATGGAAGGTATTACAATTGATGGCCATAACACAGATAATCTTCGCCAATATGTATTCTTCCAAAAAGGTAAGTATCTTTCTCAAAAGAAAAAATGGGAAGAAGCTGCCTATGCCTTTATTGAAGCAGGGGAATACGAAAACGCCCAACAAGAGCTTATCAATGCAGCTTACAAAGCTCATCCAACTTTAGTAAAAAACAAAAAGTATGGAGCTATCGTAAAAATCTTTGTTTATCTTGTTGGTTATCAAGATGCTGAAGAGCTGATGCTCAAAGCTATGGAACAACATTACCTAGTTGGCCTAAGAGAGTATAAAAACAAGAATTACTCAAAGGCTCTTGAAGTCTTTAAACTATTGAAGAAATACAAGTATAAGACCTCAGAAGCAATGGAAAAAGAAGTTCTTTATCAACAATCAAAAGAATTGATTGAACAACAAAAACCAGATGAAGCAATAAAGAAATTATCTGAAATTGCAGACTTTAAAGATTCTTCTGCTTTGTTAAAAGAGTTGAATTATCAAAAAGCAACTCAATACATTGCAACAGACCCATATCAGGCATTGCAGTATTTGCTTCTTAGCTATAATTACAAGGAGTCAAACAAGTTGATGCTGAATGGTAATATTGTTATTTATGGCTCTTGGGATATTACGGAAATGGATAATGCAACAATCACTCAGTACAAAATGACATTTACTGGTGGAAATACTGTTGCTCTTGGAAAAGATATTCCAGAAGATATATCTAATGAGTTTTCAAGTGAAACTTATACTTATGACAATGGTAAATTTGTTGCAAACAATAAAACTCTTGAAGTTGTTGAAGCTATCACGTTAAATAAAATTAAAATCAAGACAAATGGACACACATTTACTCTTGAACGAAATAAGAGTTTATCTGGTTTAGCTAAGAATAACAGCAATCTTGATTTATCTATTCTCTTGCCTGAATATTTTGATACGGCTTCTAAGAAAGATGAATTGTCTAATGATGTGGAAGAAACTACAAAAGAAAGTTCTAATTTCACTTCTGAGTCATCTTCATCTAAAAAAGAAAAAGAAGATTCATCAAAAGAGAAAAAAGAAAATAATAAAGATAACAATAATAATAAAAAGGAAAACAAGAAAGAAGATTACGAATTGTAATCTTCTTCAATAGAAAGGAAAATAATCTATGTATCTAAATATTGGAGATGTAAAAATTAATGTCTTGTTTTTGGTAGGAGCTGTTATTTTTGCAATCTCGTTACTTATTTTTATCCTATCTTTGCTAGGTAAAAAGAAACATCTTGACCGTAAATTGCGTGAAAAAGACCCATCTGTGGGAGATGGAATTGCGCGTGCTAACAAAGAAAAGAAAAAGCAAGCTCGCAAGAAGCTGCAAGCCCCAGAGGGTTATGAGTCAAATCCAGAACCTCAATATGACGAAGAAGAATCGTATGAAGAAGATGAAGAAGTTCTGGAGTTGCGAGAAGTAAAAGACTGGCAAAAAGAATTGTTGATTGTTGGTTTGAAGTCAGCTTCTGAGCTTGAAGAAGATGAAGCCAATAAATTCATCTATCAAAGTTATATCGAAGAAATTGAGAAGATGACAAATTGGAACATCAATACTTTATTGGAAGTCTTTAAATTTGCTCCTGCTCATATTTCTCAGGCGATTCTTCTTGAAGCGGCAGACCCAGAAAGTTACTACTATACTCCTGACTTCTTTGAAGAGGGCGAACCATTTGATTATGATGAAATGGATTGGGCAGGTATTGCAACTACCATTGACATTCTGAATAATGATGCTGAAAAAGGCAAAAATGGTTGGTTTGATGGATTTTATGAAGAATGGAATCCAAGTGGTTCATTCAACCGAGAGACAGCTTTGAAATATGGTCAGTTGCAAAAGGTTCTTGGTCTCCTCTATGATGCTGTAGCTGATGCCCAAGCAAATGATGATGAAGTTCTTCCAATGGGTGTGACGGAAAATATGGTTGACCTTGACTTGAAAGACATTGATTTCGCGATTGATTATATTCGAGATGGCAAAGAGCTAGAACTAATGGATGCAAAAACAAAAGAAATTGTTATTCTTGCCATTGTTGCTTCTGTTGTAAATAGTATCAGCTCTTCACTAATGGAAGGCACATCTTCAAATCTGACAAAAGAAGAAACTTCTCTTGTTCGATTACTTGCAGAAATTAGTGAAAAGAAACCATATCAAAAGATTTTGCTTGAAATTGATTCTGATGAAGAAGATGATGAAGAGGAATAAATATATGAAATTTCAAAAAACTATTTTAGCTGCTGTTTTATCAGCATCCGCCCTTATTCTTTTGGGGGCATGTGGGAATAAAATAGCAAATAATTCAGGAAACTCTAATTCTGGGGTTTCCTTGAATTTTAATGGGCAATATTCGGCTCGAAACAATAAAGAGAGTGGCCCACTGGTATCTTTTTACCGCAATAACTTAAATGGCAATCAACAGAAGCTCTATGATGATGTTTTAGAAACTGTAAAACAACATAGAACATCTTATCTGTTGGCTACATCACTTCCTAAAGAAGAAGTGCAGCAAGTGATGGCTATTGTATTTATGGACAATCCTGATTTATTCTTTGTAGATAAGAAATATCAGTATTCTATAAATGATGAGGGAAAAATCAAAAACCTCACATTTTCTTATAACAAAACCAAAGAAGAAGAACAGGCGATAACTGACCAACTCACAAAATCTGCCCAACTAGGGGAAATTAATATGAATGAGCTAACACCAGTAAAACTGGCATCTATGTTTAATTCATTTAATGCTTCTAAATTTGTAGCAGAGCCAACAACTCTTGGAGATGTATCAGGCCGTATTGATACTGTAAACATCAACAATCAAACTTTATCTAATTTTATTGTCTTTGCTCTTAGGAGAAATAAAATTCCTGCTTCTATAGTCTATGGAGAGAACATCAATTCTTCTTACAGCAATTTGCCTGATGCTTTTGATAATGGCAATGTTACAGACAGTGGTTCAGAAGTTGTATTTAATACTTCTAAGATATATTCTTGGGTAATTGTCCGTATCAAAGAAGAATACTTCCACTTTGATATTTGGATGAATGAATTCTTCAAGAATTATGTCCATGACAAAACTGGCTTTGAAGTCAATTACAACCCCTTTTTAGGTATGACTGATGAGCAGGCTGCTAATTCAAGATTAATGGATGTGGGCCGACAATATTTGGGAACTTCTGAATATGCTGATACACCAGAAAAGACTATGTTGTACAATACAGATGCTAGTTATGTAGTTTCAAGTGACAATGAACTGAGAAAGAAATTACAAGAAGACCTCACACATACTTTAGCTGGAGAGCAAGGGGTGAAAAATAGAATCTTTAAATTCATTTCAAATCCTAGAGATTACACAAGACTTTCTCCAAGTATTGAAATGCAGCTCAAAGGCCTAAATCTTGACAAATATTCTCTTCGCTCTTATGATTTCTTTACTGATAGTTATAGTCAATCTTTTGCGGTTTATAACATTATAGCTGACATATCTGATGATGATGCTTCAAAAGGAGAAAAAAGTGAATAAACTTTTAATTGCTGTTTCGTATATTCTGATTGTAATTGGCCTGTTTTTTGTAACAGGTCAATCCACAACAGAACCTAAATTAAAATCAATAAAAGAACAAGTTTCTATATCAGAAATAGAAAAACAGTACAATCTTGCTAAAAGCCAAAATCCTGTTGTTGCTGCATTTATTGATGTGCCCGGAGTAACAACAGAAGCAGTAGTTTATACCCCGGAAGACCAAACAGAATATCTCAGAAAGGCTCTGGATGGCTCTGAGAGCGAGGAGGGAACTCTTTTGATGGGAACTTGGTCAAAGGGAACTCTAGGCCCTAAAGGCGGAAAATACTTTGGAAATTCTTTGATTTTTGGCCACAACACTATCACGGGGCAGAAATTTGGGAATTTGAAGAATTTTTTATCTAATGAAGCTCTGTCTAATTCACCTTTAATCACCACTTTTGATGGTGATAAAATTCGTTATTATAAATTTAGTTTTGTAAACTATATTATTGATGGTGAAGAGTTTATTAAAGAAAAAGAATTTAAAAGTTTGGATGATATGAAAGGCTATAATCAAGAAATGCTATCAACGTCCATCTTTCAAAGCAATTCTTTAACTCAAAACGTGACGAGTAGACCAATTCTTTATCTCCAAACATGTAAAGAATGGTGGGGGATTGAGCGATACACATTTGCTTGTGTGGAATGTGATGAGAAAGGACAAGTGTTATCATGAAGAAAAAAATTATTTATATTTTATTGTTTTTACTTCCCATCATACTGTTTCTTGTTCGTTATCAGGTTGTTTTTGTAAAAAAATCAAATGTAAAAAGCATCCATGATAATGCAATCACTATTATTTCTAGAGAAAAAATGGTACAATTAGATAAGGCGAATACAACTTATGTCATAGTCAAAGACCATGAAACAAAAGAAGTATATGTCCGAGAATTATTAAGAAAAAAAGACGGTAAAATCTCATTAAGAGAGAACGTCAATTCGACTGAAAGGAGTGTTGATTTAAAAGATAAAAAAGAATTATATCCAATTATCTTTTATTTCAATTTAAAATAATAACGCCATGAAATTCATCAATGACATTTTTAATAAAGCCCCTGAGAAAATGGGAAAATTCATTAATAACTTGTTTGCTTTGCCTATCACGGCACTGCTCATGTATCTCTTTAAAGAAAGCTTCTTTAGTAGAACATCTGGCAGCGAAATGCAATTCTTGAAATCTAATTTCAATATTATTTTGGCTTTCTATATTATTCTATCCTCAATCTTTGTTTTCTATAAAGCGATTAGATTTTACAACAAAGTTCCTGAAGCTAAAAAGTCATTTCTGCCTACATCTGTGATTCAAAACAAGCAGCTAGAAAGCACTTCTCGTATGGCTTCTATTTTTACCTATGAAAAATGGTATTTGTTTAAAATGATTGTAGCTGGAATTTTTATAGCTGTTGTTGTTTTAGGATTGATAGCTGGATAAGAGGTGCATCATGAATAAAACAAGAAACAAAAAAATCTATTCTTTTTCTATACTAGGCAGTGTCCTAGTTGCTTCCTTTTTAGCCTATATCATAAGCAATCTATTTTTCTCTGCTGTCTTGTTTGCAATTATTGGACTTGCTCTTATTTTCTTTGCCGGACAAGATTATGCTCGGTTGAATAGAATGGCTCATGAATATAAACACGGCTCTCAAAACAACACTCAAGCAAACCCCTTTAAAAGCAGTTTTAACCCTCAAAACAACGCTAATTTTGGAAATAATACAAAGAAAGAAAGTCCTCTTGCAGATTTCTACATGAAGCAAGAAAGGCCTGTAAACTTCCAAGAAAATGAACAAAACAACAATGAAGATACAATATTCTATGATTCAGAATATGCAGCATCAGATACAATCTTCGTCAATAAAAAAGATGATGATATGTTTTTGCCAGAGTGTTTCAAATATTTTGGTTTTACATCTGTTCCAAATTTGGCTAACTTAAAATCAGCTTATCGTAAAAAAGCTAAGGTCTTACACCCGGACAAAAGCGGAGACCCAGTAGAGTTTAAGAAAATGAATGACCTTTATGATGAAGCTCTAGAAATTCTGAATAAAAAATAAGCGAGAACTTGATATTTCTCGTTTTTTTTATACAATAGAATTAAGCAAAAATAAAATATAAAAAGGAAATAATGAACTATGAAAAAAATTATTGGAATGATTTTCTTATCATTAAGTGTTTTCGTTCTTGCTGCCTGTTCATCTGGCAAGAAAGGGCCAGTTGTAGCAAACAATGATGGAAGTATTTTAAAATATGATAAAACAAACGCACCAGATGGCTACTATGTAATGAAGAAAGACGGAGTGATGAATCCTCTCTTGTCTGCCGGGCTTGCCAATGGCGGTGACGGTCTTTACCTAATGTACACTGATTATGACCAACTTATCCCCACACTAAGTGGCAAAAGTCAATTGGTTACTGTTGCTGCATCAAATCCTCCATCTGAATATACTCTACACAGATTGAGTGATATTGGTTGGACTGTTGGAGTTAATTTCAATGTTCCTACTACTTCTGTTGCTGGCTTTGATGGTGATACAGATAATGATAAAGAAGATTATTCAGAATCAAGAGTTACATTTGGCTCAACATTGAACAGTCTTAGCCCTATTGAAAAATACTTCCAATCTGCTGAAACATTCCCTAATGGCTATCAGGCAGTATGGATTGACAATGTAAATAATGAAAAGATTACACCAAGTATGGTGACAAGTGGCATGGGCTTCCTTAAAGGACTTCAAAAGAAAGCTATGTATTCTTTTGGTGTTTACAATGGAACTAAGTACCAAAAGATTGAAGTTCAAGCTGACACTCACGTTTTTGAATCTACTGGTGAAACTTATACAGTAAAGACCATTAAAACAGAAAAAGACACCTACTTTACACTAAAATTACCGAATGATTTGCCTAATGGTTACTATGCACTAGAGAACTACGGTGTATTCAAATACGAAAACTAAAACAACATAAAAGACTGGAGTTTTTCCAGTCTTTCTTTTTTATTTTTAAAATTCTATTAGTCTTTTTTCTTTCCTTTAAGACCAAAGCCAAGAGTTACCATTGTCAAACCAATGATTGTAGAAGCTAGACTTGCATCACCAGTCTTAGGCAGTTCTTTATTTTGAGCGATTGCCTTTTTGAGTGCTGATTTATCTTGACCTTGATTTACAAAAGTCTTACCAGCTTGAACACCTACACCAACAATATAGTCTTTCAATTCTGAATGTCCTTGTGTTTTAATTGCTTCATCAACAATAGCTTCTGGTGAGCTAGTAACAACTTCTGGGTGTTGTTTTTTGTATTCAGCAATGACACGTTCTTTTTCAGCTTTAGCTTCATCAAAGACAGTTTTCAGCTCTGCAAGTTTTTCTTGTTCTTTTTCAAGTTTGACAGAAAGGTTCTTAACAATAGCCTTAGCTACTTCAAGAGCTTTTACAGCTTCTTCATGACGCTCTTTGCTTTGAACAAGCATTTCCAGTTTTGTTTTGGCATCAGACAAATCTTTTTGGGCTTTAGCAAGACTTGCACGAACCTGTTCAAGTCCTTTTTGAGCTTCTTGATTTTTAGCAGTTGCTTTTTCAAGGGCAACACCTGTCTTAACAGAATTTTCTTGTGCTTTTGCCAAGTCTGCTTCAAGAGAAATCACCAGACCTTTAGCAAAACTCAACGCATCTTTGGCAGAAGATTCTTTTGCAGTTGTTGTTTTAACATTTTCAATAGCATCAGCAAGAGCTTTTTCAGAGCGAGCCAATTCATCTTTTGCTTCTTGAAGTTTAGCTTGTGCAACAGGAATAGCAGAAATTCCGTCATTCAAAGCATCTAGTTCAGATTGAGCAGCACTGACTTTTTCTTGTTTTGCAACTACATCTTCAGTTGCAGCAAGTACAGCTTTATCAGCTTCTTTTACAGCTTCTTCTTTTGCAGATTGAGTGGCAACAGCATTATTTAGAGCAGTTTCAGCAGCAGTCTTACCAGTAGCATAATCAATTACATTGTCACCAAAGCTATTTGCAGTCACGTTGCGGTCATCATAAGAGCGAAGCACATGCACATTGACAAAACCGTTGATATGGCTAAATGCTACACCATCATATTCAGTCTTATGTTTACCGTTGTTATAGATGCCTGTATGCAAAATGCTATCAGCGTGAAAATATTCTTTTCCGTTGTAAAGGAAGTCAATAAATGCTCCATATACATAAGATTTCAGTTGAGCCATTGTAGCCCACTTAGTCAAATGTTGTTTAGTTGCTAGATTTTCATTTTGGTTTGTTTTACCAAATTGTTTCAAGCCAAACTCACTTGCTGCCTTGTTAATAGCGTTAAAGTCATGCCCAGACTCTACACTTGTATCAAACTTGTCAGCAACATAGTTTTTAGCAACAGCATTAGCAAAAGCCATTGATTTTTCAGTCAATACAGGTGTTGCTGGAATAGCACGTTTGTATGTGCCATATTCATCAGTTACAGTAGGGTTTTCAGCGATATGTTTGCGATATTGTTCACGAATATCTTCAAGTGTACGAATAGCAAATTTATTCAATTCCAAAAGGTCAGTAGAAGAAATGTTGTTCACATCTTCAATGATATGTTTCTTATCGGCTTCACTTGGAACATATTTGCTTTGCATAGCTAGGAAGTCTTTGTTTTTAGCTTCACGAACTTCATCAGAATTGTCATAGGCTTCAGGAACTACAACTTTCGCAAAAGATTTACGCAATTCGTCAGTTGCAGAGTTGACAGCAGTCTTAACTTCGTCAAGAGCTGTTTCTGCATTAGCTTTGCCTTGGATTGCTGATTGAAGATTGCTTTCAGAAACTTTCAAGTCACCTTTGGCAGTTTCAACTTTTTGTGTTGCGGCATCAATTTTCTTAGCTTTTTCAGCTTCACTAGAACGTGCTGCATCAAGAACAGTTTGTGCTTGGGCAACTTTTTCAGTGTTTGTTGTTACAGTTTTTTCAGCAGTTGCTTTATTTGATTTAGCAGCTTCTTTGTTTGTAGTAGCAGCAGTAAGTTTTTCTTCTGCTTTGCCTTGGTTGGTTTTAGCTGATTGGAGAGCTTTTTCTTTAGAAGAGACTTCTGACTTAGCTTGTGCGTCTTTAGCTTGTGCTTCTTGAAGTTCTTTGGCAGTTGTGTCAGCCTTGCTTTCAGCAGGGGCAACCTTAGCTTCTGCTACTTTTACAGCATCTTCTTTTACAGGAATATCAGATTTTGCAGCTTGAATATTTTCTGGGGTTGCTTCTTTCACCGCTTGTGTTGTAGTTGCAACATCAGCTTCTTTTGCGTTTAGAACTTCTTGTGCAGTATTCAATTCAGTTTGTGCGTTAGTTGTAACAGTAATTTGATTTTGATAAGCAGTTTCAGCAGCATTAGCAGTTTGAGTTGCTTTCACCACATCAGTCTCAGTAACAGGTTGAACAACTGGCTCTTGTGGTGTTTCAGCAGTTGCAGTTACAACAGGTGTAGTAGGCTCTTGTGGTGTTACATCATCAGCTTTAGCATATCCAGTAGCACCCAAAGCAGCAATAACAGTAGCAGCGCCAGTAGCAAGTTTGAAGTTAGATTTAGTTTGTTTCATATATTATGAACTCCTTTAAAATGTATTTTTTATTTTGTTGAATTTGTTATGACTTCTCATAACGTAATTCTATTATAACATATTTTAAACAAAAAGCAAGCGTTTTTTAAAAATAATTGACACTTTTTGTTTCTTTTATAATATCATGTGTAATACTTATGATTTTACAATTGTTTATTTTTATTTAATATATATAGAAGAAAGGGGATAAAATGGAAATCTTATCAAAAACAATAAAGATACCATCTAAAATAACAAATCCAAATGGTGTATTAGTTTGTTTTGAGAGATGGATGGAGGCTGTAAATAACTCTATATCTATTTTTTATAAAAAAGATGATGAACATTTATTGGAAGATAAATGGGAAATCATTACTCTTTTATTAGAAAGAGAATTTGGAGGTATTCTTCCAGAACGATTTACTGAGATGGTTTTGTTTATAGAAAAGAAAAGGAAAATAAGTAATGTTTATTTATTTTTCTCTGATGAGAATGTAGAAAAGAGTGAATATTTGAAACACTCGTTCGAATCTTTTAAAGACAATGCTTATCCTAATATCAAAGAAACTTTTTCTATTGATAATGTTATCCGTATTCGATTCAAAGGAAATTTCTTTGGTAACAATCGCTTTTGGTCAGTTGGTAAATCTACAGGCAAAACAAAAGATGCAAAAGGAAATTGGAAAAATAGAATAGTTCGGAAAGATATTGAAGATTTGATGGTTTTGCCAATTAAATTCAATAACAAAAATTCAAATGGTTTAATAAATTTAATGGAGGTTTTAAGTTCCTTGCATGTTCCTAAATATAAACATGAAGAAAAAAGATTAAAAATCGTCACACGTTATGAAGTTTTAGATTTTTTGGCTAATGATGGTTTTTATAGCCTTGGTGACTCTAAATTCGTTAGCCTTGATTTATATAATCATGTCTCTGGGGAACAACATTCTTTACAAAAAATAGATGAAATGACTGCTGATAATAAAGACTTTTTTGACAATATGGTTTTAGATACGGGTGTTTTTTCATTATCAAAAGGTGTCAACTTTATTACTCTATCAACAGGAGAAAACTATTTTGTTACATTGAGTTGATTTGAGTTCCTTGCCAAAATAAAAAGATGGTTATCCATCTTTTTTATTTCTCTTGTTTCTTTTATAATAATCTTTGTAACATTTAATTGTTTTACAATATTAGAATATTTTATAAAAAAGGAGACGTATAAAATGGAAATTTTGTCTAGAAAAATAAAAATCCCTAACAGGAGGATAAAGCTAGATGAGGTAAAACATGCCTTCAATGTTTGGGAAAAACCCTCAGATAAATATGTGACTATTTTTCACAAAAAAGATGATAAATATTTATTAGATGATAAATGGGATGCGATTATTCTTTTTCTAGAAGAACAATTTGCAGGAAGTAATTTTTTAGATTTTTTTAATGAACTGGTTGTGTTTACAAAAGGAGTAAAAAGTTTTCATTTCTTTTTTATTGACAAAGAAATACCTAAGAATGAATACTTTAAACATTCGTTAAGCTCTTTTAAAAAGAATTATTACCGAGCCAATGAAGAAGCTAAAGTGATTAAAAATACTTTTAGAATTGATTTCAACAAGAAAATTTTTGGAAATTCTTCTTTTTGGTCTGTGGAACAATACGAAGGCATAATAAAGCGTTCAAAGATAACATGGAATACGAGAAACGAATCAATAATACTTCCAGCAAAATTTAGCAACAAAAACTCAAATGGCGTTATAAATCTTAAAAGAGTTTTTTGCCATTTGTACCTACAAAAAAGCACAAATAAAACTATAAATATTGCTAAATATTACAACCTGTTATATTCTTTTGCTCAACATGGTAATTATGGTCTTGGAGAAGATAGTGTTGACAGTCTTCATTTGCACAATCTTGTTTCTGGGGAGCTATACACACTAAAAAGTAGTGTTGATAAAATGCCGGAAGACACTAAAACATTCTTTGACAACTTAGTTGTTGCAGATGGTGTTTTTTCTGAATTTAGAGGCGTTAATTTTATTACTCTAGAGAGTGGAGAAAATTATTTTGTCACTTTGAGTTGATATTTGTTTAAAAGATGGGTTTCCATCTTTTTTTATTTAGCCTTTTATTTCTTTTTTATAATAGTTTATGTAACATTTTGTTGTTTTTACAATACTATATTATTAATTAAAAAGGAGAAGAGATAAATGGAAGTTTTATCTAAGAAAATCAAGATTCCTCAAAAAGGAGATGATGAACAATCATATGGTTTTCCAACAAGACAATGGGATAAGGAAATCTTGGACAATGTGACTGTATTTTACAAGTCAGAAGATTCAAGATTGTTAGAGGATAAATGGGGAGTTATTTTTATTTCTTTAGAAACTATCCTAAGAAGATTAAGGTTTGCTTCTGGCAATCTAGGTGAAAGAAACATGGTTCTTTTTACAGAGGGTAAAAGATACCTAAAATCTGTTTATTTAGTTTTCATAGATGACAAAAAATATGCTGAAGAGGTAACAAGGCTATCATTTGATGAAGCCAAAAAAAGCTTTCTTAATGATATGTATATCCTAAAACTAAATTTCAAACATAAGCTTTTCAATATTCCTTCGTTTTTCTTAGTTGAACAATGTTCAGGAAAAACTTGCGAGAAGAGGATAAGTTGGACTAGAAAAGACCACAAAGCAATCCTACCTGTAAAGTTTGATAATAAAAATTCAAATGGAATAATTGATTTGGGAGATATTTTGTATAAAATGTTTCCTGCGAACACTTATGGTTCAACAAAACCTACTGTCTACTCAGCTTTGGAAATGTATACATTTTCAAATCTTGTGGCCAATGAGCGCTATTGTTTAAAAGACTTGGTAAACATATCAAGTGCAGAACGAAACTTCTTTAATAATATGAATATAAAAGGTATTTTATTGAGAAATTCAAATAATGTTATTCTTATGGAAGATGATTCAAATTACTTAGTGTCTTTAAGTCAATAATGTATAAAAAGATGGATTTCTGCTCCATCTTTTTTGATTGTGTTTTTAGGCCTATTAAAGTATAATAGATGTACAAACAATAGAAAAGGATTAATAAGCAAAGAATGAACATCATCAACAAGAAAATCGTTTTACCAAAACCTTACTATGAATCTGAACATATAGGAAACAGCCCATTAGAACATTATGCAAAGAAATGGAATGACAAAGAGCGCGAAACACTCTCTATAAATTTTCTTGAAAAAGATTCATCAATGATAGAAAAAGACTGGGCGACAATTGTTTCTTCTTTTGAAAGAATTTTTGAGGGTTTTGTTGATTTCTTTTTCTCTCGTGAGTATGTTGTTTTTACAAAAGCTAAAACTTATAACGGAGAACAACGATTAGGCGAGATTTGGATGTTTCCTGTCTTATCAGAAGATAAAATAAGTGGTTATCTTGATTTTAGTTTGGAAGAATTTCTAGATGAAAGATATAATTTTAGTTATTACAAAAGCAAATATTTAGACAATCAAGGACACCAAAGATTCTTCAAATTAAAATATGATTACAATTCACTAGGTTCTAATGTAGAATATTATTCTGGAAAAATTCCTTACAACAAAAACGAGAAAATTAATTATGATGATAGTAGCGATTTTTGTGTTGTGCCAGTAAAAACAAACATAAAGAACACGAATGGCTTTATTGACTTGATTTATTTCATAGGTGAAACTGATTTGGCTCATCAATTCAGGAATGATAGAAGAATGCAATCATCACAAAGACTTGTCATTGAAGAAATTGTTAAAAATGGTGAGGGGAAATACTCAAATCTTCGTTTTTCTGGCTTTTCTTTCATTGAACTTCTATCTGGTAAAACGGCGTTTAGCTTACAAAAAGTAATGAGGTCAGAAGATATACAAGCAATAAAAAACTTAGTTGTTTCAGAAATACTTTATCAACCCAAACGCAGCGGATTACTCCTAAATGATGGAATCATATTAATCAGCAGTTTTATATCACAAAATTGAAATTAAATTAGAGATGAGGTTGTATCATCTCTTTTTTCTTTTATTTTATAATAGTCTTTGTAATATTTTATTTTACAATATTTTATTTTATGACAAAGGAGAATTAAGAAATGGAAATTATGGAATTGAATATCAATATCCCAAATAATGATTATTTAATAGGAAAAGATACAAAACTTTTTTTACAAACAATGTGGAACAAGTTTTTTAATGTGAAGGCATATTACAAAAAAGAACATGAGAATCTAATTCTCTCGAATAAATCATATATTGTTTTGGCAATAGAAAGTTTCTTTTTTGAAGATGGTTTGCTTGATAGAGATGGAAAAACAAAATTTCATTTAGCTCTTTTTGCGGAAGGAAAAAGAAAAATGACTTCTCTGTGGATTGCGTTTATCAATTCTGATTCATCAGTAGAGGAATATCTAAAATATTCTCTGGAAGAACTAGCAGAAAGGGGTTTCTTCGTGAATGCAACAGATGGCAGTAAGAGCAAAGTCTCAACATCAAGGATTTTACAATTTCGTTTCAAGACGCATCCTGTGGGTAGAAGTGTAAATGTATATAACAAAGAATACAGGATTAGGTATGATTCAACATACAAAGAAAAAAAGGGGAAAAGTTTAGACCAATTTTTATTAATCCCTCTAAAAACAAATTTTGAAAATTCTAATGGATTTATAAATTTGGTTTCTCTCTGTTTGTATACTGATTTTACCAAACAATTACATTCCAGCAATATTGGAGATAAAAATTACTGGAAAAGTTCTTTGAAACCAATACGCTTGTGGAATGAGAATAATAAAAAAATTGTGAAAAATCCTGAGCCATCTAGCTTTTATCTAGAAAACATTGTAACCAAAGAGCGAATTGCGTTCTCTTGCCCAACTACAACGCCATCAAATCTAGAAAAACTAGACAATCTAGTGATTGAAAGATTGAATAAAGATGGAAGTATTTGCACAAGCAACAAAGAAGTAATGTACTTTACTCTCTAATTAACTAATTCTAAAAGATAGGGTTTTCCTATCTTTTTTTATTTGTCTTGTTTATAATATTATTTGTAATTGTTTTACAAAAAAATAAATTTAAAAATAAACAAAGGAGAAAAAACAATGACAAATCAAATTCAAACGCCTGCTCTTCATAAAGAGCTAAATAAACATCCAGAAACAATTAATTCTAACTATCTTGTTTCTGAATTAAAGGTTGATAAAACTAAAAAAGGTGATGAGTACGCTAAGTACAAATTAACCGATAAAACCGATTCTGTAGTCGCTACACACTGGAATCTAACACCTGACGAAAAAGAAATGCTTCAAAACAACGAAGTTCTTCTTGTTTCTGGGAATGGAGGAATCAGCAACTACTCTGGTGAGTATGAAATTACTGTAACGGGTATTCAACTTTCCAAAGATGTTGACTATGATGCCCTAACGCCATCTGAACCAATAGATAGCCATGACACTTTCAAGAAATTGAAGCTTGTGGTTTCGAAATTTGAAAACCCCATCTTAAAGCGTATCACTCTTGCATTGCTAGAGGATAAGAAAGGTTTTCTGATGAATGGTTCAGCGGCTTTAGGTATGCACCACTCAAAACGGCATGGCCTGTTAAGACACGTTGTTGAGATGATTCAGATTGCAGCAAACATTATTAGTGTATATCCTGATATACTAAACAAAGATTTGCTCTATTCAGGAATTATCTTCCATGATGTCATGAAACAGAGTGAGTATGTTTACTCTGAACATACAGGAATTGCCAAAGACTTCTCTTCTGACGGTGTTCTGTTTGGTCATGTAGTGATGGGAAGTAAACTCCCCGAACACTATGCGACTGAGGAAGAACGTAATTCAGAAGAGCTGAGAATGTTGCAGCATTTAATTCTCGCTCATCACGGCAAACTTGAATGGGGCAGCCCAGTGCAGCCAGCAACGCCAGAAGCGTATGTTCTTCATATGGTAGACAATATTGATGCAAAACTATATGTCTATCAAGAAGAATTGGCCAAATTAGAACCCGGCGAACACACGAAAGTGAAACGCCTAGGTCACTCAATTTACAAAACAACCTTGTAATTCAGGAAGAAAATAGGAGAATAATAAACAATGGATATTGATATTGACTTAAAGGATTTAAAAGAATTTGTTACAAGAGAGCTAAATTCACCTCGCTCTCCAATAAACAAAGGCTTAGTATTAGAAGTGTTGCCTGCTGGAAGTTTTCTTTATGGCCTAATGACAGAAAAATCAGATATTGATTTAATTGCCATTACTCTTCCAAGCTTCTCAGACGTTTTGTTTACAAAGCGCTCAATAGAAAAAACAACAGACTTTGAATACAAGGGGCATAAGCTCGAAATCAATGTTATCTCTATAACAGACTTTTTCAGTTATATTGTTGGAGGCCGGCCGCCTATGTTCGTTGAAGCGATTATTGCTTATGATGGAGAACTTGAAATTCTCAAAACTCTCCAGAAGCAAGTAGAGGCTTGGATTAAAAAAAGTGATGGTTTTGCGAACTACCGAGTAATAGCTGCTAGACACTTGATTTCCAGTTATGTTACAGAGTTGAAAGCTTTTGAATATAAAATCAAAAAATTCAAAGAAGAAAACTCTGATGTCGCTTCTGACATTGCTAAACACCGGGTTAGCATGATGCGGAAGAATCTACTAATCCTAAGTTTGGTTTGCGGAGGAGAAAATGGATTTTCAACAGCCCAAAGGGATATAATTTTATCCCCTATAAAAGCAAGGACTTTAGTTAAAATGAAATCTGCCCCTAATTCAGAATATAAAGATGATACAAAATTAATTCAACATTTTGAGAACATCCTTAAAAACATGAATAAACGAGTGGATTTACTTGAAGATAAAGTTTATGAAAATCCTACATCTGAATTTGTGTATCAAAAAGATGTGAACAACATGGCTGAAGAAGTGCTAAAATTTATTCATTCAAGTCCGTTTACATTTTGAACAAATTAAAAATGATAGATTAAATATATCTATCATTTTTTTATTTTTGTAATAAAGAGTTATTCTTGTAGCAATCCTTGATTTTGTATTTCCTAAAAAGCAAACAGATTAATTTTCTAATTACTTTTTTCTCTTCAATAGAACATTCATCAATAACCATTCTAACCAAGTTTTGCTTTATCATAGATTGTATTTCAGTTCTTTTGTACCTCTTTTGAAATCTGCCAGTTTCTTTCACAATCGTTTTTATATCGTTGGCCGGCAAGAAGAACAGGAATTCATTAAAATCCCATAAAGGGTTTTTCTTCGCCTTTCTTATCGTTTTGATTTTCAACTGATTGTTTGCTGCACCTCTTTTCTTACTCTCAGATACAACAATAATTCCCCAGTATTTCGGAATATATTCTTTTATTTTTGAAGAATATTTCTCTCCCACCACAATATAGTTTTTCTCTAAATATATATCATATTCAGGTATTTGTGTTGACAGTCGTTGCAAGGAGTCCTTGTCACTCTTTATTTCATAGCCTGTAAAGATTTCTCCTACTGTTACTATGTCAGCGCGTGCTTTACTTGATGGCAGCACAAATTCTTGATAAATTTCTAATTCTTTATCTTTTGATAATTCCCCCAGTAATGCTCGTCGTATTTGTTTATCATCAAGGGCCATAATTCAACTTTCTCCTTTTTTTACATTGAATATAAACTAAAAGCGATAGATAAAATTTAATTCATCTACCGCCTAATCAATTTTAAAATTGGAATAACACATTTCCTTCAACTTCATCCGCTCTAACAAATGGGTCTTTCCAAAATCGTGAATCGTAACTATTGCTACGATTATCACCCTCAACGAAATATGAACCTTTAGGAACTGTTAGGACTCTCTCATCTTTGTTGTGAGGAGTTTTTTCATAAGCAGCTTTATCTTCATAAACCTTAACATGTGGGTCAAGTTCAGTTCCGCCAGAGATAACCACTACATTACCTTCTGTCGCAACGACCCTCTTTACATATAACGATTTTCTTCCATTTTGGAACAAATCTTTTTTAAAGAAGATGATTTCATCTACCTTTGGTTTTCTAAACCAAAAAGCCATATGATTTCCGATAAAATGAGAGCCTACTTTCATGGTTGGCTGCATTGATGCACTTGGTACTACAGCGTGTATTAAAAACAATCCGGATTGAAAAATGACCAAGCTAGCAATAAGAGGAATGGCAATCCAAAGAATTGTATTTCGAGTTTCTTTTTTAATTCTAAACATAAATTTTACCTTTTTAACTTTTATTTTAAATTAGAACACCACTACAGCTTCTTCTTCATAACACTTATTCCAAGGTTGCTTCTTCATAACATAATCAACGCCTAAGAAACTTGCATAACCAAGTCTTTCATCTGAATCATCTACTAACAACGGTGAAGATTGAGATGATTTGATGCTGTCAACAATTTTCTTGAAGTCAGAATAATTTTCACACATACGGAAATAACCAATATTGCTGTCATAGGCTAATCCATATTCGTCAATTAGATATTTGGCGAACTCTGCTTTTTGCTTTGAAGTCTTCTTAGAAATGTTGCTGCTTACAAAAACAACCAAGCTTCCTTGTTTATGAGCGTTTCTCATAAATACTCTAGCAGGCTCATGTAACTGAGCGCCATTCTGAGCATCATAAACATTGATTTTCTTTAGTTCACTGAATACTTCTTTGTAGTTAATAGCATAACTCTTGTGCTCTTTTTCTTTTATGGCTTTAATTTCTAAACCAAAAGAGTTTTCTACAAATCCCTTAATATCCAAGATTGTGTCATCAATGTCTACAATATAGAACGTTTTCATCTATAAATTTCTCCTTAAAATTATACTCTTTGAATGTATATATAAGTGCTATGCCAATGATTAATTATGGCGGAAACGTGCAATATCTGAGGTGTTCCAGATATTATTCATATCTTCTTCTTTGAAGACAATTTGATACCCTTTTGATTTTTCTTCAATAAAGTTCAAATAATCTTTAAAGTAAGATTCAAAATTGGAATAGTCAATTTTCCCAAAAACAAAGTCATTCTCATTTACTCGTTTAGTGAGTAAGCCGCCTTTAGCAAGGACTTGCAAGAAAGAGTTGCTGACATGAATAAACAAAGTGTCATAACCTTTAGTTTGACTTTGCTGCTTGTTTTTGGCAATAGATAAGGCAGAAACAATTCCATCTAAAACAGAAATAAGATAATTAGGATTATCAACATTTGTTCTATAACGATAAAATAGTTGTTTTTTCTCATCTCTCATATCTACTAAACTTGACCAAAATCCATTTTGACCTTGCATAGAATCAACAAAAATATTGAGAAAATCAGAAGATGAATTTGCCAAGGCCTTTTCAGACTCATAAGCATGACTCACAACTTCAAATTTGCTCATGTCAATAAACTGAGTAGGAACGAATAAATCATCATAGGTGATACCTGTTAAATATTTATCGCTATCAGCCCAATCTACAAGATAATAAATTCCAGTAGCAATCTCTCTAAGAGCATCACCGTTATATAAAATTAAATTTGAAGAAAAATTTTCAATGCCGTAATAAACATTGTCTACATCTTCAAACTCTATTTCGCCTGTAAGTTTGGAACGATATTTGACACAAATACCATTTTTGCTTTGAATGATTTTTCCTTTTGTTGGGATGAGTTCTCCTTTATTGAGCTTACTAGGAATCCCAATAGTAGAATGTCTCTTCCCCCAAAGCAATTGTTTTCTAATTGAATTATTCATTGTTAATCATTCAATCCTTTCATTTGTTGATTTGATTATATTATACCATATTTTATGGCAAAAAATAAAGCCCTTTGTTACAAAATAAAACAAAGAGCTGTCTCAACTAAAAATAATTATCAAAAACTACAAAAAGTGTAGAAAGAAAATAGATTTAAAAAGAATCTAATTGGAAATAGATTGGATAAAAATCTACTTTGATTATTGAAAAATTATGTTTTAATATTATTTTAATCCATTTTGTAATAAAAGTCAAATTATGTCTGTTTAGCGTTGACAAAATATAAACAAAAGAATAAAATTAAAATTACTCAGACTAAAATAAATAAAAACAAAAAGTGGATTTGAATTTGGATAATGTAAAGAAATATAAAAAGAGAAGGAAGTAAGATTATTGAAAAGCAATGTTTTTAAAAAAGAAAACAATTTTAATGATAAAAAAGGAACATCAGGAGTGACAGAAAATACATTCAGTTACATTAATTCTGATGATATTTTGCGTTTTACAGGAAGCTCTCAGTGGGTTCGTGTAAAATCAGATAATAAAGTTTTAAAAATCCCGAAAAACCAAATAGCCAATCTCAGGCCATCAAATAGAATAATGATTGAAATGGGTTGCCCGGATAAAGAAAGCAGCACATTGAAATCAAGTACAGCAATTGTTCTTTCTATTGATTTGAAGCAAACAGATTGGAGTTTGAGAAATACAGGGTTTGATACATTATCTTTGATTGATTCTTTTTTGTTTGATGAAAAGAATCCAAAGATGCCAAAACCTAGTTTTGCCATAAAAGCAGTAGAGGAGTGCCAATTTATTTATTTATTAGATAAAGAAGTTTGGTTCAACTCAAAGCAAATCATTTGTTATTTCAATAAAGTTAAAGATAATTTATCAAAGCTTTTAAAACAATCAATTAAAGAAAAGATTTTTATAGAGAAAAAGAAAAATAAAAGATACAACCCGGTTTTATTTTCTCTAAATCAACTTAAAGTTGTTGATAATCATTCATATGTTATAGCTGTAGGTAGCAATGGAAAATACACATCAATTCCGGCCACATATAAAGTGTATGAGAACGATTTGTTGAAATACTCATTAACATCCCTTAATAATGAGATGAATAAAATAATTCGGCCAAATTTTAAGCAAACGCGAAGTATACTCAATTACAAAAATCAAACATCAAGAACAAAGTCTTCTATGGATGAAATTAGAAGAGAGTTTTTTGAGAGCCGTAAAAAAGATGAACGCTTTAAAGAATTATACTCATCTGTCCAACAGGCAGAAAACCCAGATGTCCGAGAATTCAGATGGATTAAATTCGAAGACATTATAAAATATTTATCTGAGAATAAATCAGAATTGCCAACAAAAGAGATATTTGAATCCTATTTCATGATAGGCTATGATTGGCTTCAAAGGTTTCACAAAATAACAGAGATTGATTTATTAGAAAAATCTTTGTTGTTACAAAAGAAATATTTTACTGACAGAGTTGATACTTTATCAGCTTCATCAATGTCCAAAGTCTTAGAACGAGTAAAGCAATCTCATCAAAGAAATTATCACAAAAGAGACAATGCTTTTTATAGAGATAAACTTCAATTATCAGGTTGTCAATTAAATAACTACTTAATGTATTCCGAGGGAGACATTAACTACCAACGATTCCTTGGTAATAGAAAAATAAACAAAGAACAAAAAATACTTCAGGTTGGACTATTAAAGCAGCAAGGTTTCTCCATGCGACAAATAGCCACAAAAACAAGAATTTCTTTAGGCTCGGTCTCAAACTATTTGAAGAAATATCAAGAAGTTAAAAGAATATTCCTCAGAAAGTTAAAAAAGAAGAAACAAGAATATGCAATATTTTTAGAGCATCTGGCATCTAAATGTTTTTTGTTGAACCGTAATTCCAGAAAAAATAAGTTATCACAGAAAGATTATCAAGAGTTTAAAGAATTTAGTGATTTTTTCTTTTCTGTAATATTAGAGACTTAACTTACAATATTCTCAGAAGTGATTTCTTTTTACATTTTTATTTTTTTGCAACAAACATATATTGGGAAGATAAATATAGGAACTTTATTTTAAAATAAAATTAAATAGAAAAATAAGTTTTTAAAATTATGTATTAAAAACTGCTTTTTGCGTGCCTTTATTTATATCTGGATTTTATTATTTTATTTGTGTTCAAATTATTTCTCAATATGTATATTCAAAATTAAGACATAAACTTCAAAAAGGCATTGGCTGAGTTTTGTCTGCTAGGTTGATTGTGATATACTATTATTGAAAAAGTAAAATAAACTAGATTGGATTATTAATTTTTATGAAAGAAAAGATGAAAACTTTTTTAACTATTTTGATTTATTCTGTTAAGTATGGTGTGCTGCTCTTTCTATTTTGTTTGATGATTTATGTTGGTTTTATGTTTTTGGAAAAACCTAATCAAACTAAATATATTATTACGAATGATGAACAAGTGGAATATTTTTTGAAAAACAGCTTCAAAAGAAATGACATAAAAGTTTTAGAAGTGGACTACAAGAAAACAAAAGAGGATAAAGATAAAGAAATCAAATATCTTTACAACCCTATTGTTGAATCTGGGCAAGAAACTTCTGCTATTAGTAGTTTTTCTAAAATGGAGTTATCTATTCCAATTTATCTAAAAAATAAAAACAATGCCTTGTATCAGGCGGAAATCCCTAGAGAACTAACTGCTGAGGAAGAGGCTTATAATCATTCTTTAGATTTATACAAAACAAAACAAGAAGAACAAACTAAAAATGCAGGAGAGATACTATCAGACAAAAAGGTTGGCTCTACTTTTTTTGAAACTGAGAATGAGGGATTGTTTAAAGAATTAAAAACTATGGTAGAAAAATCATCACGCGCTGTCTATATTTCAAATAATAAAGAATATATCTTTGAAAAAGGTGCGCTTGACACAGAATTGAAAATAACATCAATCACAGATGTTTCAAATGTGAGCAAGAAAGTTGATGATACTTCTTCTTCAATTGAGCAGAAAAAGATAAAGGCTAAGAAAAAGAAAATACCAAACGAATTTCAGGAAAGTCCAGAACTGGATAAAGACTTTAAAATCTATTACAGCTTACCTTACAGGAAGATGATTTTGGAATCTATTCAAAAGGAATTTTATAAAAATGATTTCTCTTTTGTTGGAAAGAAAAATGAAGAACTGGAATCTCTAGATGTTCTTTTAAGGGATTTTAATAAAAATCTGAATAAAAAACATAAGAAACTCTTATTCCTTGGTTCTCCTAAAAGTGCTCCTATCTTTGAGGGTATTTCTGGTTTGAAAATTTATTCTCTTATGGATTCTAAAACCGGCGAAGAAAATAATACCAACCTGAATAATCTGATAAAATTTGCCAAAGAAGAAAAAATTAAAAAATTCTTGATTGATGAAACAACCTCGGATTTTGTGAAAGATGAAATTAAATCTACTTTAGGTGATGATGTTGAATTTTATTCTTTAGATACAAATTCCGTCGTATTTGATAAAGATAACTTTAAAAAAGTATTTCTCCATAATTTACAAATGATAAAAAAATCTCTTTTCTAATCAATTTGTAGTGACAAATTATATCGAATATGATATAATAGAATATATAAATTGATTAAAGAATAAATAAATGAAAGGAGAAATACTGCTATGACAAAAGGTAAGTATTTTAGAGAGCCAGATAAGTTTTTTGCAGAACCTAAACCTTATGGTCTTGGTTTTACTGGAAGTGTCCTTGAAAATGTGAAACCATTTCAAGAAGATGAAATTCCAAAAGAACAAGAAAGTTATTTTGGCGAAACTTATGTTGGAAATGAGTTTGAAGAAGAAGTTGCTGCACGAAAGGCAGAAGAAGCTTATGAAGAAGAAAACCAAGCTGAAGAGGCTGGAGATAATTTCTTGGGTAAGGTCTTGTTGTATGGTGCGGTAACTGAGCAATTAGATGATTGGCTACGATAAAAGACAGTTTTATGTAAAATAGAACTGTCTTTGTTTTTGTGTTATAATAAGATTTGTAAATTATTTACAAAAATATATTTTAAAAAAGAAAGGATGACCTCTGATAGCTAGAGAGGTCATATTGGTGACAATTATGTCAATTCTAACTAATGTTTTTATCGGAACTGTCCAAGTTCTTGAGGAAAAACCATCAAATAACGATTATAACAAATCGTTTAATGCAGTAATTGCGGGGCCGACTCCGCAAGATGTTACTAAATCTGTTCGGTTCAACAATTTTGTTGGTTTGACAATTAATGCTCGAACTGCTGAGTTTCATGGATTTGTTTCAGGCGGTTTTTATGAAATCGTTGCTCGCATGAGTGTGGATAAAGGTCAAGACGGCAAACAATATCTGAACTTGAATGTTGTTTCAATCGTCCACAATTCAGTGATGACAATGGGCAACGAAAATGGTGCAGATATTGGGGTTGTTTTCCCAGTAAACAAAGTTATTCTTTCAGGATATACTTCATACACAAAATCAGGAACAACTTCAAATGGCAACAATTATGAGTCGTTCTTGATTAATACCGGCGGTCTTTATGTCTCAAACAAAGTTGAAAAAGCTGTAACTGCACGCGCAGGAGTAAATGTGACCAACTGGAATCCTAAAGGTTTCCAAGATAACCAATATGTTCAGGTTACAGGTTCTATTTCTCGCAATGGCCAAGGTTATTGGTCAGTGACGGCGGACACAGTAATTCCTCTGCATCAAGTAGAATATTACAATCCGCAACAGCAACAACAAACGCCTCCGCCTCAACAATCAGCACCAGCTCCGCAGCAAATGTCTCAACAACAGCAGTATGGACAAGCTCCCACTCCTCAAAATCCTAATTTTAATCAGCCTCAGCAAACTCAACCTTCTGGTCAACCTTATGGTCAGGCAGCTCAGACTATGCAAGGAAATGGATATAATCAAGGACAAGGAACTCTACCTCCACAAAATGGTTATGGACAGTCACAAGCGCCTGTTCAAAATCCTCAATATGGACAAGCTCCTAATTCTGTTCCACAAACACCTGATTTTTCTCATCCAACACCAGAAAATACAGGATTTGCAGGAGACAACAATCCTAATGTTTCAACACTAGGAAGTACAGGTGCGTTCAATCCATCAGAAAGTCCATTTGCTGGAGGAAACCCGTTGGACATCTCTGATGATGACCTTCCGTTCTAAGTGTTTGTTTTAATTCAATTGGATTAAAATTGGTCTAAATTGGAATAAATTAAAGTTTACTTGATAATAAATTCAAGTAAACTTTTTTGTTTTTCTTTTTTAGTTTATGTAAAAGTATGATATAATGTATGTACTAAATTAATTATTTTATAAAGGAGTAACCATGAAGAAAAAGGTAACATTAATTGCTTTGGTTTTGGTTGTGCTTTCTGTTGTAGGACTATTCTTCTACATACGAAGTAAAACCAAAGGACCCAATGCTAAAAGTTATGGAACTATAAATAAAAATGTTCCATCAGAAACAACAAAAGAATCTCATATTGAAGATTTAGAAAAAGGTGTAACAGAAACATCATCTGCACCAAAGGAGGCTGAGAATATGATTGCAAAAACTAAGGTCGGAGACCTGAAAATCAAAGTTGAACAAACACAAATCCTAGATGTTATTCCACGTCAAAACGGTGAATACAGTAATGGAAATAAATTCTTTGTCGTGACATCTAAGATGAAGTTGAGTGATGAAATTCCGTCTTTGGATGTTTTAAAGTGGGTGTTGGAAGTAGATGGTCAAGAAATTGAAGCATCTAAAGAAGCAACAGTTTCAGCTAACCAATTCCCTCTGGTTAATATTCCTAAAAACTTTGAATTCAGCTACAGTGTTGCGTTTGAATCGAAAGAAGATGTGTTTACAAATGCTCAAAGCATTAAATTAAAGGTCTTTTCAAGTGATGGCAGCAAGACTCAAACAATGGATTTGAAGTAATATATTAACTTAGGATAACAAATATGTTACAAAATTGTAAAGTTAAAATAAGGGGAAAAGTTTGAAACTCCTTATTTTTTTAGTTATAATTTGAAGAGGAATGATTAAAGTCATTCTTTTTTTTATTAAATTTGAAAGAGGTAAATTTTTTAATGAATTTAAAATCGAAAATCTTTAAAGCTGGTATGGTGACGGCTCTACTTAGTGGTTCTGTTCTTGGCCCTGCAAGTCAGATTGTTCATGCAACAGAAACTTCAAAAGCAAGTACATCATCTTCTACTACTACTGAAAAGAAGTCGGATAAGAAGACAAAAGAGACTGTAGCGTCTTCGTCATCTTCTTCAAATTCTACTTCTACTGTTTCTTCAAGTTCATCATTATCTGCATCTGTTGATAAATCAAAAATTGATAAGACAGATGTAAAAGCAAGTGTTTCTTCTAGTGCTGAAAAAGAAAAGACTGTTACAGATGAATTAGAAAAAATCGTTTCTAAGGAAGATGTGAAAGAAGCTGAGGCTCTTCACGAAACTGCAAAAGTTGACTTGCCAGACAGTAAGGAAACAGCTAAAGAAGCTGATGAGCTTAAGGCTGTACTGGAAGAAGTGGATAGCCACAAGGAAGAAATTCAAAAAGTAGAGAGCGAAGCCAATGTTCTTCAAGAAACTAAAGCTAAAAAAGATTTAGAAGTTAAAAGTATTGAAGAAAAAGAAAAAAGCTCTAAAACAGCTATTGAAGATTTGAAAAAGCAAATTGAGGCGAAGAAAAAGGAAATCGCTGAGAAAAAAGCAGCAGAGGAAGGACAAGTTTCTAATCCTCAAACAACGCCTCAATCGCAAAACATTGCTGTTCCAATTACAGTTGATGGAAATACTATCCAAACATCAGGAAAGCTTTTTGAGCCAAACTACAATGATGCAGGCTCATATCCTGTAGGTCAATGTACTTGGGGAGCAAAAGTGTTAGCGCCTTGGGCAGGACATTACTGGGGTAATGGTGGTCAATGGACAGCTAGTGCAGCAGCGGCAGGTTTCAAAACCGGAACTGTTCCTAAAGTTGGAGCGATTGCCTGCTGGACTGATGGTGGATATGGACACGTTGCTGTTGTTACAGATGTGCAATCTGTAAACTCTATCCAAGTCCTTGAATCTAACTACTTGGGCAACCAAACAATTGGTAACTACCGTGGATGGTTCGACCCTACAGTTGCACAAGGTACAGTATCATATATTTACCCACCGGGTTCATAATCTGATACAAAACAAATTAACCTGACAATAAAACATGTCTTTTAGGGGGCAAACATGAATACAATGTCTCGAACAACAAAATCACCCAAAGGTGCTGTTATCAATAAGGATGACTTGGACTTTTTCACAAAAAAGAAAAACTTTAAAGGTGATACAATATTAGAAATTGTAGCCACTAGTGAAGAAGAACTAGGTCAACTAGAAGAACGCCTTGATGAATTTACACAATTTCTGGATGTTGAAAGAATTTTCAGAGGAACAATTCGTGATGGTAAAGAATATATTGCCAAATACAAAGTTAATGGTGAAACTGATTTAAGTGAACTATTTAACTTTGAACACGAGGATTTCATTGATATTGAAAATTCTGTAGATGCCAAGAAGTTGTAAATAAATCAATACCTAAAACTTGTTTTAGGTTGGTTATATAATCTTTTAAATAATACAACAAGCAATACTCATCTTTCTATAATTAATGAAAGGTGAGTATTTTTCTTTGTTCCAGATTGTAGAAACCATTAAAATATGGTACAATAGATGATGTATAAAAACCAAAGAGATTAATTTTGAAAGGGTATAAAATGAATATCAAAAAACTTCTATCAATTATTGGTATGTTAGGTGGTGCAGGTTTGATGACTGCTCCAGTTGTAATGGGTCAAGAAATCTATTCAACAAAAATGAGTACAAAGAAAATTGCAGGCCAAAATTTTGTGATGAAAAAATATCAAGTCAAGGCTGCTAAAGACACTCATCTCTATGAGGACACAAATACAGATTCCAACAAACTCTATGATTTGAATGAGGGTACTGAATTTGAAATTCTTGGTTACTCTTCTGAGTACGCTGTTGTAGACTATAATGGCGGAGAAGCCTTTGTTCCTTTGGCTGATATTGATTTGTCTGGAACTGGCATCAAGGTTGATGTGAAATCTACAGATGGCAAAAAGAAGAAAACACCAGTTTTTTCAGACCAAACAGTAACATCATTCAAGGAATTGAATATTGATTTGGGTAAAATTGACCTGTCTGATGAATCTTTGTATGACGGTGGAACTCTAAAAACATATAAAGATGCAGCAATTGCTTACGGCCGAGCTGTGAAATCAAATGGTGAAAACCAAGAAAGCCTCAAAGCGGAATTTGAAAATGCCAAAGATGGATTATTGCTTAAAAATGGCAAAAAAGCTATTGAAAAAAAAGCGGAAGAAAAATCAAGCAAGAAGACAAGTTCTAGTGCTTCTTCTTCAAAAGAAACCAAACATTCTTCTACCCCACCATCTAGCTCACAATCAGCTCCATCTACAAGTTCTGCTACGCCAAGCGCTTCGTCATCAGATAAATTCCAATTCCCATCTGTTCCGCAAGGTCTAACTATCAAAGATGGTAAAACACTAGCAGCCGTTGCTATTGAAGCTACAGCTAAAATGAGCCTAGAGGGTAAAGATTCACCTAACCAAACAATTGGTAAGGGAGTTGCTAATATCCCAGAGGGAGCTAATCTACAAGTAACCGCCATTTCTACAGATGGCGTAGCAGAGGTCTCTTATGAGGGCCAAACAGTTTATGTTTTAACTAGTGGTTTGAGTTAAAACAATAATAACCCAAAGAAAGAAGATGAAATCCTTATGACAAAACTTCCTGTAAAGCGAAAAATGTTAATGGATGAATACCAAAAAGCAGCGATTGAAGCCCCTATTGGAATAACTCAGATAGGGGCAATTGCTGGTGCTGGGAAAACATCTTGTCTGACAAACAGAATCGCTAATATGGTTGACCACGGTGTTGACCCGTCAAAGATTTGTATGGTAACATTTACACGAAAAGCTGCAAGAGAAATGTTGGAGCGTGTAACAAAAGTGCTTGCTGTACCAGAGGGGCAAGAATTGCCAGTAAAAAACGGAACATTCCATAGTCTAGCATACAGGCTGATGCGAGAGTATTATTCTCGTAGAGGCTTCAAATTCTCAATGCTTGATGAAAAGTCAGAAACATCATTATTTGAACTTGAAGTGTTTGTGGCTTTGAAAAATAAGTGCCAGAATGAAAATCCTGATATGCCTGAAAAAGAAGTGATTAAAACTGTTAAGAGACAAATGACAGATACACCTATTAAGTATCTGATTAAAATTATGTCTCAGGCAGCATCATTCACGCGCAATCCTTTAAATTTAGAGGCGGATTATCCTGCAACTATTAGTGAATGGAATACAAAAAATCCCAACAAATATGTAGAGCCAGAAATGGCCTTAGCCTTTATGGTTGCCTTTTTGCGATTGAAACGCAGGAGAAACCTTTATAACTTTGATGACATCTTGCTCTATTTCTATGAGAAACTAGTAACAGATAAAGACTTTTTGAACTATGTTCATAGGAATATTGAACATCTCCTTGTAGATGAATTTCAAGATGTAAATTACCTGCAATATTTAATTGTAAAATTAATGACGCAAAAATCATTATTTGCAATTGGTGATAAGGCTCAGGCTATTTATGGTTTTCGTGGCTCTAATTCTAGTTTTATTGAAAATTTTGCAACTTATTTTGATGATTTAGGGCTAGGCGTACTTGAATTAACCCTTAAGAAAAATTACCGCTCACAAGGGAATATCTTGAAAAATGCTGAAACACTGATTCATGGTAACTTTGAAGATGTTGAATTAATTCCCACTCTACAAGATGGAATTTTAAAACATGGAAGATTTGATAGCCGAAATGCAGAAGCTGAATACATCATGTCTAGAATTAAGCAAAATTACGAAGCAGGTTTAGCATATAATTCTCAGGCAGTCCTTATTCGTGGAAAACGTTCATTGGCTGCTCTAGAAATGGCTGCTCGTAAATTTAATATTCCATTGTCTGTGGCCGTAGGTGGAGCAAAGTCATTCTTTGATTTGAAAGTTATTCGTGAACCTTTAGCGTTTTTAAAAATCATTCAATATCCTGATGAGCCTTACAATTACATTGATGTTTTGAGGTTATTCCCCGGTGTTGGTGAAAAGAAGCTAAAAGATGTCTATACATTCTTGAAAAACAATGATTGTAATTTGGAATTGTTGATGTTGGCCACAAAAGATAAATCTTTGGCTGGAGCTATCCAAGCTCTTGTTTATATGCTAGATTCTATTCCTGACTTGCCTGTAGTTCGTGATGAAGACACAGAAAAAGTACAGGAAGAAAAAGAAGAGCAACAAAAACGTTATGTCTTTGATGTTTTGGATGTTTTCCTATCAGGATTTTATGAAGAGTCTTTGGCAAAGCGCTTCACAAATAAGCTAGGGGTGTTAGATAATGATGCCTATGAATCAGCAATTAGTTCATTGGAAGATTTCAAATGCATTGTCAATGATGCAGCTTCTCTAGAAGACTTTTTGGCAGATGTTCAATTGAATGATGATATTGATTCTGATGATGGTGATGCTGTTTTGCTTGCGACTATGCACGCCTCAAAAGGCCTAGAGTGGGATGTAGTGTTTCTGCCCGGATGGACAGAGGGCCTATACCCCACGAAATCAAGTATGACACCTAAAGAAGAAAAACAAGAGCGGAATCTTGGTTACGTTGCTATCACGCGCGGCAAAAAAGAAGTTTATGTGACTTATGCACCAGTCAATGAGGGTGGTTTTGCTCGGCCGTCAAGGTTCTTTGATGAAGCTAGATTGTATGAAACGCCTAATATGCTGAAAGAGAAAAAGAAAGGTAATACATGATTTTAAATCCTTTTACTGGACAAGAAGTACAAGAAGAAACAATTGTAATGAAGTCTATTTTATGGCCAGATGTCAAAGAATTGTTTTACGAATATTTTTCTGGTGACAAACAAAAGGCTTTAAAAGAAATGAAAGAAGCAGCAGGAAGCCAAGGGATGAGAAAGGAAAGTTTCTTTTCTCTTGGTCTTGTTTTTAAGGAAATATATAATTCCCCAGAGAGTATCTATGTTTCTTTTGATACAGAAGATGAAGCTGTTGTGTTCTTAAATAATGTTTATACTCTTCATTTGGGGATTCAGAAAATACGGCAGGAAGCAGGTGGTGGTATTGGATGATTTGAAAGAATTTTTTGTTAATAACTGGAAAAAAAGAAAAAAAAGGTGGAAGAATAGTAGTTCTTCCATTAGAAAAATAATCCAATATTTTATGTCTGGCTGGATGTATAGAATATTTCTTCTTCTCGCTCTTGTTTCATTTATTGTAGGGGGTATATCTATTACTTTGTTGGCCTCTACAAGAAGTTCTATCAAAGGCTTGCAAGACTCGGTCTTAGAAACAGCTAGAAGCCAAAACTACAAAGATGAAAAACTAGAAGTCACAGAGACAGGAAAAACAAAAAGAACCTATGAATTAACTTATGATAGTTCATATAATCCAATTGTGACGCATGATGGAAAATCTTATCTTTTGAAAAATTCAAAATCCTACGAGATTGATTCTAGTACAAATGAATTAAAAGAAGTTCCTAAAACTCCTTACTTAGATGCCTCCTATGTGTTTCTGTCTTTGATAAATAAAGATTTAGGACAGGATTTTACATCTGGAACATATAATGTGTTGGAAAATTTGAATAAAACTGATTTTAAAGTCCAGAATGTCACATATGGAACAAATGAAGCACCATCTTATTATGTTTCTGGAACAGTGAAAAAAGGAGATGCTTTTTTCTTTAAAAAGAAATTGTATGAATTAGTAGATGTGACTGTTCCAAATGATGTAAAAGAATTTAAAGTTGAGTTAGTTATCAATAAAAGATTGGCTATCATTAATGAAATTAAAATAACTGGATTAGAAAAGGAAGGATATACTTTGTACTTGAAGTATATTAGGTAATGTGAAATATGGCAAAACAAAAACAAGAATTTCATGGATATGATAAATTTGATACATCATTCCTGAAAAGGCCAAGAAATTACAATGAGTTTAAAGAATTAGGACTTACAGATGATGATGTTGTGCCGTCTGTTCAGGACAGTGAAGACTTCTTGCTTCGTTGGGAACACATGGGGTATGATAAATTAACACCTACCCAACGCCGGAAGAGATTGTTTTTGTATCTGTTCTTGGCCTGTGTTCGGGTTCTGAATGAATGTGAAGTGAAATGGCTGATTGAGCGTTATCACAAATTCAAAGATTTTGGAACAAAAGAAGAACCAGACCCTCGGTCTATTTCAGCGCTGCAACGTCTGGCGGAGCATAATTTACGGCTATGTATGTCAGAGGCTATCAAATGTTCTTTGGAGTATAAAGAACTGAGTGATGTATTTGGTAATGCTTATGAGGGGTTGAATACCGGTTTACGGCGGTTTGACCCAAACAACGAAAAAGGAGCAAAGTTATCCACTTATGTTACATGGTGGATTAGGCAATCAGTTTATAGGAAAACTTCTGAACAACAAAGAAACATTGTCATTCCTAATCATCTTAGAAGTGATTTCAATAATCTTCGAAAAGCATTATCAGAATTAACTAATGGTACTGAGGATGATGTAAATAGAAGTTATGAAGAATTGGCTGAATATGTAAATACTCATATTAAGCCCGGCGGAAAAATGGATGCAAAAAAAGTAAAAGTTCTTTATCCTCATGTTCTTCATCAAAGTTCTTTAACATGGTCTTCCGGTTTTTATAAGAGCGGTGATGATGTTGAAGACAATATGTATCTGGTTGAAGCTAGTATGGAATCTGGAGACTCTATAGATGATACATTAACTTCTGAAAACCAAGAAAAGTTCTTGAAAGAAAGTATGGAGTCCTTATCGGCTAGAGAGCGAGATGTCATTGATTTGTATTATGGACTTACTTCTGGAAAGAAGATGTCACCTAAAGAAATCTCAGCTTTTCAAGGAACACCAGAAAGAACCATACAAAGTCTGATAGCTTCGGCAACAGAAAACATGTTGAAGTATGCAATTGAGAATAATATTGACTATGAGGATATTGTTTGATATACTGATAAAAAGTGAAAACTTTCTAGGTGTTTGTAAAAAGTAATTGTAAAAAAGGAAAAGGCTGTAATAAGCCTTTTTGATTTGTTTATCAGCTTTTGATATAATAAAATTAATTAATATAAATAAAACAAAAGAAAGAAATGTGCATAGATGAAAAAACATATAATTGGAATTATATCTCTTGTTTCTATTGTTATTATTGGTTTATTTTCGTGGTTTTTTATCAGCAAAAACAACAATAACAACAAGTACGGCAAGATAAATACAGTCGCTAAAACAGAAGAAAAGGCAGCAAAAAAAGGAGCTTTTTCTGAGATAAGTTTGGGTAATGGTACTGTTTATAATGTTGTGAGAATAAATGGCAATAACAACAATATTGACATGAAAGATTATCTATATCAATGGGATAAGGAAGACCGAAACAAGGTAGAACATGGGATTACTTTTATTCGTCGCAATATTCCCAGTACAGAAATTTCAGCGCTTATCCCAGAAAAGGCAGAAACTATTTATGACCCATCAAATGCTGGATGGCATTACTATAAGTCCGGAAGTGTCCTAGTTGGTGTCACAGTAAAAGATTCAACAGACAAATCAATTGGCTTGATTCAGTCAGAGATGAAAGATGCTATCAGTGCCTTTGGTGTTCATCTTAAAGGTGTTTGGTATACTGTACATGATTATCAGTCATCTCCTTTCATGTTGAAAGATTTTGATAAATCAGCAACAGTTTATGTGTCTAAAGGTTCTAATGGAAAAGATTATATCCAATTGCCTGATGGAAATATCTTAGATAATACAAGTGAAGCTAAGAAACAATTGAGATATTTAGAAATTCCGGATTTACAATTAGCTGATAGCGGTCAACCTGTAGAATTTGAATCAAATCCTTTCGTTCAGTTCAATTATTCTATTGTAGGGAATAAGATTGTTTTAGTTGCTGTGTTTTCTCCGGCAGGAGAAAGTGATAAAGCTGCTGCAATCAGTCAAACTATCTCAAAAAATATCGGCAATTCCAGTGAGAAATTCGCTACAGGTCAATTAATTGCATCAAACTATATGAGTGTTGGTCAATTATCTTTTCCGACAATAAAAAATGCAGAAATATCTAGCAAAACCATGAAAACAAAAGATAATGAAGAAGTTATAAGTTTTGCACAATTTAAAGACGTTCAAGGCGTTGGTGATTTGTCTGACAAGAAGGAATTTTTAAGTCCTATTACAAATGTCCTTATGAGGCCTGATGCGAAAGAAACAAGCTTTGATGCAGGGAATCTCTCTTTGAAGCAATTGGCTGAAAAAAAGATTGGGGATTGGCAAGTCTCTGTATCACAATTTGATTATATAACTAGTGACCCATACTCTAAAGATAATAAGTGGCTGATTGATGGTAATGGAAGTTCTGGTGTACTGACTACTTTCTATAATGCTGAAAAGAAAGAATTGATTGTCATGGCTGTAAGAGGAACAAATCTTAAATCATCTTATAAAATCAATGATTACATTACTTCCTATACAAAATAAAAGAACTCTAAATTATAGAGTTCTTTTTTTCTTTTATAGATTAGGGAATTCATCTACAAAATCTGGAGTTCCATTGAAACTTTGATTTTGTTGGAATTGTGGTTGTTGAGATTGTGGATTGAAATTTGGATTTTGTGGTTGACCACCTTGGAAAGTCGTTGTAGTGCTGCCATTTGCAGGAATATTCCAAGGTTGATTATTGTTGAATGGTACTTGATTTGGTGCAGCATTTGGAATGTTGCCATAAGGTTGTTGTGGATAACCTTGTTGGATTTGTTGTGGTGGTGCTTCTGTTGTTGTTTGTTCTTCAGAACCTAAATCAGGTAGTTCGTTAGGAGAGAAAGCCCAGATACCTCGCTCCATCTCTATCCGAAGATAATTTTTAATAGCTTCGGATAAATAGATGGCCATAGCTTTCAATTCAGAAAAAGGCATAATGTAAGATGCAGACTTCTTATTCTGATTGGTTGGTGAAATACCGCCAGTAGAAGTTTTCTTCCCATCCTGTAAAGAAGCAACAAACATGACATTGCCAACATTTTTTGCCATGCTAACACTCAAAGTTCGAGATATGAGTCTTCCGTTTTTATCATTGCCTCCGCCAATGTGTATTTGTTTTCCAAAGAAATTCTTTCCACTTGCTTGTGCATTGTTTTGCATAGCTTGGATTTCTTGTACAAATCGTCCGCTTAAAATATCATGACACATAGCCAGAATTTCATCAAATGTTAGGAAGCAAGTAATAACAACATTTTTGGATGAATTATTCGTGTCATAGTTGGTTAGTTGAAATGCAACTTTATTAATATTGAAAGCATAAGTCATGATTTCAAAAAAAGATTTATTGCCAGAAAAACGAAGTAATTTATACTTCTTTTCTGCAACTTCTTGGGAGCTATTTTGGTTGTAATTAGTCATTAATTTTTTCCTTTCATATTTGTTAATTACATCCTTAATTATATCATAAAAACCTAGAAAACTCAATGATTCAAAGCTTTCTTGAAACAAGATTGTAATAGTCAAAAAGAGAGAAAAATGTTATAATGAATAAGTAATAAATAACAAAATATAAAAGGAGTAAATCTCATGAATTTTACAAGCTGGTTAAAAAATACATTTCCTTTATTTTTTCGACGGCATAAAAAGAAAAGGATTCAACGGCCAATGCCAGAAGAAGACCAACTGGCTTTAAGTTTTGAAGATGACACTATTCAGGAAACAGAAACTCCAGAACTAGAAAATCCATTTACACTAGGATATACAGAAAATGATGATAGTTATACTAAGTTTTCTGGAAAAGTCAATAATGAGGAAAGTCTTTCTGTCAAAACTCCAGTTCAAAAAGCAGAAGAAGAACTAGATGAACTTCAAGGTCAATTAGAACAATTAATTGAGCAAGAGGAAAATACTTTTATTCATGCGGTGGATGAAGAATCAAATATTATTATTCATGGAAATGATATTATTTACACACCTGACAAAGAAAATCTTTCTAATGTCATTGCATCCAATGATGGTTCAATTGTGTTTTCCGGGGTGGATAGAGCTGGTCAAATCACAACAGTCATAAAACACAAGAATGGTAAATTCAGTCACTATTCAAATCTTGAAGTTTTGACGGCCCAACTAGGAGAAGATGTGGAGCGAGGGGAAGTTCTAGGAACAACAAGATATGCTCCCATTTGCTTCTATATTGGAAGTCATTTATGGCTGCATGATATAAATACAGCTCAAATGATGTCTCAAGGTCAGTAAATATTACTGGCCTCTTCTTTTTATTTCTTTTATTTTATGTTAAAATAGATGATGAATGAAAAGATATATTTGTTATTGAAAGGAGAAAGAATGTCAATAGATATTTTTGACGAAAATGAAGACAACAGCTTGGCTGAATTAGACCTTGGTGAGCTTCAGAAAGCAATGGCTTCTATTGGTCATCCATCAGGCAAGCAAGAACAGCCTAAGCCAACAATAAATAGGCGGCGTGCACCTGTAGTTCCAACAGAGCAAAACATTAAAGCTTATAAAGAAGAACAGAAAAAGAATCAACCGCAGTTTAGTCCGGAATTTGAAGCTATGCAAGAAATGACTAGGAAAAGTAGAGAATTATCCTTATCAGTTCCTGTTGTAGGGGGCAATGCTAGACGTTCTAGACAAAGAAGAACATCTGATATAGAGAAAGAAAAATTACCTCAATCTCTTGTTTCAGAAATTGGGGATTTGCCTGTAGAAGTTGAAAACAATCCTAAAAGCACTCCTGCCTATGTCGGAGCAGCGCCTGTGGTAGTTTCGTTTCAATCAGATGATGAACCAGAAGAAGTTTCAAATGCTGTAGAGTTAAGCAAAAAAGAAAAAATGGCCAACAGGACGCTACAAGAGCGGCTATTGGATGAAAATGATGAAGAATTGTTTGATGCGAACAATAAAAATTCTAGTTCAAATTCTTCTAATAAAACCAAACGTAGAAGAGGCCAGATTATTGAGTCTGAGGACGTTCCTGTAAATGTAGGCCGAATAGAAAACACTCGTAAAGATGTGTATGAGCGAGAAGAAAACAATCCATTTGCCGGGCCATTGCCTAATGACATCAATCTCTATACCATTCAGGATTATGTTTCTAAGTATAGGATGATTGGTCTAGGTATTTTCTTGGGATGCTTGTTGTTGGCTATCCTATTGGTTGCTATTTTTGGAATTCAATTATTTTAGAGAGGAAATGTATATACATGGTATTAAAAGGTAACAAACATAAAACAAGAACAAAAAAACGAGTTTTTGTTTCAAAGAAAAAATTGATTGAGGCGATTATGGCCTTGAATTATTACTGTATGGATTTGAATAGCTCCTTAAAAAATGGAGATTTGACATCTAAAGAAAAACAAAGTATTCGGAAGAATATTAATGCGAATTACGCAATCAAACATTACGCCATTGACCAAATGTATCGTGATGGTATTTTATTCTTTGAGTGCTTTAGTGTTCAAGTAAATGAGCCTAAAAATCAACGTTATCTCTTTTCTCAATTCACAACCAAAGATGGTTCTTTTGTAGTGAAAAAACCTGCTAAGGTGGATGATTTGATTGCTATGCAAGCGTCCTTTAAAGTGGAACACAAAGAAACCAGTGATTTTACAAAGGATTATATTCCTGACCTTGAATTGAATGATGCAAGAAATATCCTTGCAGGCTATATCCAAAAAGATATTCGTTTAATTTTTGGACACAAAAATGAGGAAGCCAAAGCTTTCAATGCTTTTAACTGCGAGCCTTTGAGAGATGAAAATGGAAATCTCACCCCTGAGTTCCCAGAAGTTCAAGCAGAACTAAAAAAATACAATGAAAAATCAGAACAAAAGACAGATGAAAAGAAGTCTGTATTTGATGCTTTAAATAAAGCGCAAAAAGGAAAGAATGTCATCAAGAAAGTTAAATTTAAAAAGCGGAGGTAAGACTCCATGACTGAATCAATAGCTCCACAAAATCCAGAATGGGTTGTTTTAGCAGAAAAGGCAGACCAAGGTAAAGATTATGCAATGGCCTTTAAAAATCACAAGAGATATAAAGATTCAAAAGGTTATTTTTGGATTTGTCAAGACCCTGACCTTTTAAATGGTGATGAGGTTGTTGTAATAGCTTTGCAGGGTCATGTTTTGGCATTAAAAAATCCTGAGGAATATAATCCTAATTGGGGAATGTTTCCAAAAGAAGAAAAATTCTTTCGACTTGATACTATGCCAATCATGCCTCAAAAGTTTGAGCTGACTATTGCTGATGGAAAGTACATGTTGGTTCAAAACGCCAAACGCTTTTTAACAAAAGCTAAAACAGTCATTATTGCTACTGACCCTGACCGAGCAGGTGAGCACATTGCTGTAGCACTACTTAGATTCTTGAATGTGGATATGACGAATACTAAGCGTCTATGGATTAATTCGTTAGAAAAAGGGCCTGTTCGTAAAGGGTTTCAAAACTTAAGAGATGCTTCTGAAACATATCCATATTATTTGGAAGACTTTACTCGTAGTGTTGCTGACTGGATGATAGGGATGAACCTAACTTGCCTTTATTCTCAATTGTGTTGGGATAATGGAGTAAGGACATCTGGTGCTTTAGCGATTGGGCGTGTTCTTATCCCTACCATGATGTTGGTATGGCAAAGAGAACTGGAAATTGCAAACTTTAAGCCTGAGCCATATTACATAGATACTCTTCTTTGTAAAACAGATAAAGGTGAAGAATTTGTAGCCCAAAGGTCTGGGGAATTCAAAGATAAAAGTGCTATCCCTATTATTTCTAAGTTGAGAGGCAATGTCACTGACATCAAAACTGAAAGAGAGTCCACAATACCTGAAAAGCTGATGGATTTGCAAGGTCTTAAAGATAGAGCAACAGCCGAATTAGGATATAAACCAGGCGACACTCAAGACGCAGCAGAAAAACTGTATCAGAAGCATTATCTAACTTATCCTCGTACTTCTATTAACGTAATTACAGAAAATGAATTTAATTATTTGTTAGACTATCATTCTAAATACAAAGCGTTTTTCCCAGATGCTAATTTAGTTCGCACCATGCCTAAGAAAACATGGGTAGATGCTTCAAAAGCAAAAGAACACTTGGCCATTGTGCCAACACGGACTATCCCAGATTTGTCTTCTCTTCCAGAAAAGGAGAAGAATGTCTATCTTCTTGCTGTTAAAAGCGTTCTTGCTATGTTTGAGGATGATTATTACTATGACAAAACTACAATTGAAGTAGAAAATGATTACACTGTTTCTGGTTCTGTAGACGTAGACTTGGGGTGGAAAAAATTCTATAAAAAGAGCAAAAATACAGTGTTGTCTTTACCATCTGTAAAAGTGGGTGAAGAGTTAAATATTAAGCAAGAAATTGCGGAATATATGACAAAACCACCTAAACCTTATACCGCTTCAACATTGGAAAAAGCTATGGAAAATGTTCACAAACTGATAGATGATAAAGCAACTAAGAAAATTCTTAAAGATGCTAAGGGGCTAGGAACTCCAGCAACACGTTCAGCTATTGTTAAGAAAGTTATTAATCATCACAAACTTTTAGAAGAAATCCCAGTTAAAGGCAAGAAAAAACTTCCGATACTTCAAACGACTGCAAAAGGAAAAATGTTGGCAGAACTCATTTCTAAGACAAACAAAGTTTTAGGAGAGCCAAAAATGACAGCCGAGTGGGAAGATGCTTTGAGCCGTATCTCTAAGTTGACTTTAAGTCCAAAGGCTTTCTTGGACGAAATCAATAAATTAGTTTGGTATGCTTTCCAAACGCTGCCTACTGAATTGCCAAAAGTTCTAAAAACTATTGATACTTCCGCCTTAGGCCCAACAGGGAAAAGTGCTCCAGTTGTAATAGGTAAATGTCCTATTTGTGGAACAGGTAATATTTTGGATAGTTCACATCCTAAATTTAATGCTTATACTTGTTCAGAAGAAACCTGTGAACTTAGAACAAAGTCTTTATTCAAAGGCACTTTGAGCAAATGGGGTCACAAAGAGATTAAGCCAAAAGAAGCTGTTAAGCTTATCAAAGGCAAAAAAATTCCATGTAAACTAACCTTTAAATCTAAAAAATATGATATGCTGATTTTTAGAGAAGCTGCAACAGGATATATCAAATGGGAATTTGCCAACCCAAAGAAAAAATAGAATAATATGAGGTGATTGTAATTGTCAGAAGAATTGAAGAATGAATTAATGGAGCAAAATGAACATCAATTATCCACGGATGTCAAAGCTCCGGAAAAAGAAAAAAATGAAATTTCTATATCAACTAGGACATTCCTTGACACTTTGGAAGAAGAGACAAGAAGTGAAGTCTTAGAAGTTGGTGAATATAAAGGCTTGAAAAAAGATGAAGCCTATGAACTCAAAATCACGCGCGCCCCAGAAAGTAATCTTCTCAATGAGATAGATAAAGATGGCCGTGTAAACATCATCAACAGGGAAGTCAATCAACTTGTCTTAAGTCAAGAGCCTGACCAAGTTCGTGATGTACCTTTTAGAGATTTCCCTTTAGGTGTAAAAGAACTTCTTTTTAATCGGTTTAAGATTTTGGTGTTGTATCTTTATCTTCCAGTTGGTGTTATGTGGTCTCTTAGAATGGCCGGACATTCCATTTGGATTGTACCATTCGTTATTACTATTTTTGTAGCTCTTGCTTCTCTAGCCACTTATTCGGTCTTTAAAAACAAGGATTACATTGAACTTAAAGGAATCGTCCAAAGTGTTCAAAAAAGTAATGTTGTTTTTGATTTCTTCTTAGGTAGAACTCAAAAATATATTGTTTCTGTAGTAACACCTGACAAAAAATTCTTTTCCTTTATCTATCCTAAAAGGTTAAGTAATAAAATAGCTCCTGATTTGAAACCCGGCACGGCAATTACTGTGTTTACCCATAAAACAGCTAAAATGGTTGCATCAGAAGCCGGGGGCAGACTGGAATACCTTTATACTTTTGAAATTGGTGAAACCAGTGCAGCTCTTCATGATGAGTTTGGAGAGGGTGTAACAGCCAAAGAATTCGCAGAAAGATAGATATATAAATCTATCTTTTTTCTTTTATAATAATCTTTGTAAAACTTTTTATTTTACAATAAAATTATTTTTTAAAAAAGAAAGGGGGTATTCACATGGAGATGAATACCAAACAACAGAAGAAAAAACTTCTTCTATCTAAAAATATAAAACTGGGAAAAGTCTACGACTTTGTCCGAGCGGCCGGCCCAGAAGTGTACGAAAAGAAAGGTTTCGGCCTAATTCGTTATCGTCACAATGGGAAAACTGTTTTGGCAACATTCCGTGAAGATGGAACTGTTCTGAAAGAATATCCAACAAAGCTTTATGAGCTTGCAGTTGGTTCAAAGTATTCTTTGGAGGAGTTACATAAAGGACATGTGGCAAAACAAAAAACCAAAGAGAAAACTTTCAAAAATGTTGGCAATAAAAAACCAGAAAAAGCAGATAATGTAAAATTAAAAACATTTTCTGAATTGAATGATATGCAGCAGCAGTTGTACATCAAAAACTGGTATGCCAAGAATAGCCGAAAATTAAATTCCCTGATGGACAAAAAGGTAGCTCGGCTGAACAAAAAAGGCAAACAAATTGTTTTGACGAAGTTTATCTTGAATAAAAAGGATTTACCTTTTGAAGAAGATTCTTGGCAAGGTATTGCTAAGGCTATTTGTGAGAACTCATCTTTCACAAAATTTGATGTCAAAAAATTTGGTATTCGATTTTTCACAGATTAAATTAGAATAAATTCAAGTTTTATATTTATATAATGATAGGAGAAAAAATAATGAATAAAATGAATTTAAAGAGCTTTTTGAAAACTCTTAATGCAAGTGTTGATAACAAGGATGTGGCAAGTTTGCTGCCTAATTTGGCAACAATTGTTAATGACCCCGAATATGTGTCTTATGTTGCAACAACAGAAACCATGCTGACAGAATGTGACTTTAATAATATTCTAGAGGCACTTAACAAGGGATTTGACTTAACAAATCCAGCAATCCAAAAATCAATGATGCAGTCAGAAAATCGGATTTTTCCGATTTTTATGAACTCTGCTACTTACGGCTATGCTTTGGCATATAATTTGGAGAATGATGAAGCTAATAAAATAACTTATGACCTCTACCAAGAAAATTATGATTTTTCTAAAAGAAAAAGAACAAATACAGCAATTCAATTAGAGTTGTTGTTGTTGGTGGAAATGATGTTGTCAGACCAAATCGCAACATTTGAGAAAGAAGATAGTGACATTGTTTACACTTCTAATATCAAAATATCTGTTGAAGTTGATAAAGGTTCAGCAATGCCAAACAATGCCAGCAAGGGCACAATGGTTGTAAGTTCTAGCAATCAAGTAAGCTTCTTTGAAAAAGACGAGGAGAACATTTTGGTCTCCAAGATTTTATTCTTATATGCTTTTTTGAACGATTTCTATTATGGAAATCCCAACAAAGTCTATAAAGAAGCTTTCAATGAATATTACGACAAGTCAAGTTCAATCTATAACTACAACAACCTACATCCTAACATTAGTGGTTTCGTAGAGGAGTTAAAAGCTATTTCAAGATTGTATCAAGCTGGTAAGAAAATCGGCGTAGACACGTTACATAAATTTTTGCAGCGCCTAGAAATTATTGCAGAACTTCTTGATGGGTTTTCTCATCAAGACATCAATTTAGAATTTGACTTTGTTGATTCTCCAGAGCTTAACATTGATATTCTGCAAGAGATGGCTGAAAAATTCCCAGAAAAACGGGAAATCTTCACAGGCAAAAAGAGCTTTGAAAAAGGGAAGTTCTCTGAGATGGAACATCTAAGAGAAAATCTCAAAATTGATGACCATAAAGACTTGGTTGTTGAAGAAAAACTTAGAAATGCAACACTGCCTGACTTTGTAAAGCAACTCGCAAATAGAATTTCAAAATCCTATCAAATGGGATTTGAAGTTCCGTATCGTCAAATTCAATTAACTGGCGACGCCGGTGCAGGGAAGTCATTTGGTGTAATGATTTTGTCTTACATCTTAGGTCTTCCTTACTTTGCAGAAGTTGGTTCTTCTGATAAATTATCAGATAGTGACTGGTTTGGCCGCTTACAGCCTCGAACAAAAGAGGCAGCGGATGCAGATAAATCTAGTGATGTAGAAGTTGTTGACTTACAACAACTATATGTTGATAATGGTTTGTTTGTTACAGAAGCCGACATTGACGTTGTTCCTGAAGAAGTCTACTTTGAAATCTTTGGGAAAGAAGTTGACAGTGATGTTGATGTTACAAGTCAACAATTCAAGAATTACTTGGTTCGAGAATTGAAAGCTAAACAGTATGAAATTGAAAACAAGCAAAAGAATCTCTTTGCTTATAATGAAGATTTCGTAATGGTGCTAACACAACTTGGACAGGCTGCACTACATGGCGGTGTCATTGATATTCAAGAAATTGACATGGCGCGTGATGTGGCGCAAGTTTCTGGGCTGTATGAATTCCTCAATGAAGGAACATTTGTATTGCCAGATGGCCGTAAGTTGCAACGTCACAAAAACTGTATTGTTGTATTTACAAACAACGCATCAGGGCCTAGCTGCTCGCCACTGCCAGAAGCTTTCTTGTCACGGATTCAGTTGAAAATGAATTTTGATAAGAAAGATGAAAAGTCTATTTCTCAGAAACTGGTAAATAAATTCCAGATTCCAGAGAGTGTGGCTAACAAGATTGGTAAAGGTATTGTATTCCTTAGTGACATGTATGATGAATATTCTGTCACAGATGGAACAATTGGTTCTCGTGAAGCAGAAGCGTGGGCTATGGAATACTTGATTTCTCCTAAAGAGGGTCTTTTCAAAAATGCTAAATATAGTGTTCTTGAAAAATTTTCACAAGATGCAGAATTGAGAGAACAGGCTGAAGATAATCTGTCAGCTTTCTTGGAAGGTAATTAATTCATTTGTTAAATTTATTAAAAGAATCTAAAATTTTATTTTAGGTTCTTTTTTGTTTTATGTGTATTTGTTAAATTATCTCTATCTGAAGAGGTTCTGTTATAATAGTTTATGTATTTCATTTTACAAAAAATATTTTAATTTTAAAAAGGAGAAGAAATAAATGAAACGAACAATAAAATCTATTATCAAGGGAATCCTGTTGAAGGCCCACCCTTTCATCCGTGTAGCTTTATTTCGATATAACATCCGAAGAAAAGTGACGTTAAAAGTTATTTCAGATAGAAGTGTAGTGGCCTATACTGACCACAACTCTATCACAATTTCGGATGAAAATGTTTTCTTTCAAAATGAGGATTTGTCATTAGTTGATAAATATCATGTTACTAATGGTCTGTTGGCACATGAAACAGCTCATATCTTGTACACAACTCCGCGTCTAAAACTAGACTTGGTAAAATCTATGCAAGATAAAAGTTTGTTCACTAAATTTCCAGATTTTTTTCCAAAAACATGGGAAGCGCTGAAAGCTGTAGACGGATTTGATAGTTTGTCTAAAGATAGCAAAGAAAATCTTTGCTACAATGTTGCTTCAGAAGCTCTTAGTGTTCAAAATATAACTGAAGACAGTTATATTGAAAAAGCTTGGATTGCTGATTTCGAAAACAAATTAACTACAAGTTTGAAGCGGCTAAGAGAAATTCATTCTTCTGAAACAACATTTGCAGAACTAAACTCTTATTGTCTATCAGTAGATGAATCAAAAGCTCGTTTAGCACTGATGAACGCAGTAACAAGCGCAATGCTTATCTTTGGAAAGTATGGTGTTTATGACAAACCTAAAAATGGAGAAACTTGGGAATTCTGGAACATCTTTGAAGATATTAAAGCTCAATATGTGGATGCTTTCACAGAGAACAAATCTCTAGAACGCTCTCTCAAAGCTTTCGCTGTTGCTGATGAACTTTTTGAAAAGTTTGCGGACATATTTGTTATTGGACAACAAGAGAGTCTAGAATTAGAAGGTGTTGCCACATTGGCCAAAAACGTATTAGAAAACTCTGATACAACTTCTCTTTCTAAAACAGCAGTTCATGTCATTGCTGAACTTGACGAGCGACTAAAAGATGACGAAAATCATGTTGGCCGAAATGGGAATCTGAACTCAGAACAAATCAAACAAGAGTTGCTTGCAGATGAAAGTGAATCAGAATCAAACCATAGTGAGAAAGGGAAAATTTCTGATGATGCTGGCATCCCCGGTGGTGACGCTGGAGAGGGAGTTGATGAAGAAGATATTCTCACACTTGAAAAGCTAAGTAAGGAACTTAAAGATTTTCAAGAAATAGGTGAAGATACTTTTGATGGACTTCGAGAACAGAAAGAAAAACTGGAGAAACAAAAAGTTGTAGACCCAGTAGAACACGCGCCTTTGTTGACTGGTATGCACAAAGATGTGAAATTGATAGTCTCTGAGCAAAAGAAAAAGGTTGGTTTCACTTTAAATGACTTTTTAGATGCCGAAGAAAACAAAAGTTTTAAAGAAACATATAAGAAGTTAGAAAGAGAAATTAAAAAACTTATCGAAAAGACTAATTCCCCTATCGAAAAAAGGGGAAGTTACTCTGGTTCAAGACTTGATAGAACTGGTTTTATTCGAAAGGATAAAAGGTATTACAATAGAGTTGTAAGACCTAAAAAACGGCCTAGTGTTTGTTTTTCTATCTCAATAGATGCTTCTGGCTCTACTCATGGAGAAATCATGGCAACACAAAGACTGGGAGTTTTGCTCTTATCTATGGTTTGTGATAAACTTGACATTCCATTCACAGTAAAACTTCACAGAACGAACTACTACCATGACTCAGATTATGTGTCTGAAGTAAAACTAGATGTAGTTCATTCTTTCAATGATAAAAAAGTGGATTATGAAAAAATCCTATCAATTGAAAGTGGTGGAGCTAATAGAGATGGTTTAGCATTTGCCTATCATCTAAAAGAACTTGAAAGTAGAAAAGAAGAACACAAAGTCTTCTTTATCTGGTCTGACGGAGAGCCAGCAGATACTGGTTACATGGGAAGTGAAGCTGTGAAAGATATTCAAAATATAATTGCAGCTCATCCGAAAGTTGATACAGTAGCTTTTGGCATTGGTCAATCAGCTCCTCAATTACAAAAGATTTACAATAATCAATTTTACAATTGTCAAAACCTTGATGATTTGTCTAAACACATTATTGAAATCGTTAAGAAGATTTTCAACATCTTCTAAACTAAAAACAAAAAGCATGATTATAAAAATTCATGCTTTTTTCATTTGTTTATTTTTACTTTTTCTTGGACGTTTAATTTTTCCAATATTTTTTCTAAAGCCAATAGCTTTTTCTTTAAATTTAATATTAGGCTGTTCTTCTTTATCTAAAAGATAATCTCCAAGTTCTTGGTATTCATCAATGATGAACTGTTTATCAATATCATTATCAACAATCTGAGCTGGGAGCAGAGGAATAATGCTTTTTTTAATATAATTATCACACTTCTCATATAGTGATGGAAGAATCCCCCATGTTCTACCATCTTTAAACATTGTCTTCGACAACTTCATAAATGTTCGAAGTTTTGGATATAATTTCATATCTTCGATAGCTTCTTTATAAATGTTTTGAGAATAATGGTTATCTTCTAAACCAGTATAATCAATCACATCAAGATAATTGTCATCAGAGATTAATTTAATTTGGCAAAGCCATTGAATCAGTACATAACGAACAGGAATTTCAATATGATTAATTTCTCTATAGACAATAACTCTTTTGCTTGCTAAATCAACGATAGCTGAGTAATCAAAATTTTCTTGGTCTCCAAAAAGAACACCATCAAAATCACCAAAGACTTCTCGGCAAGAACAGTTTTCTACAGAAAGGTTTAAATGATTATTTTCTAACAGTTTTACTAATCTTTTTTTAGCTGCTTCTTCTGAAATATAGAGATGTGCCTGACTATAATTATTAGTTAAAAAATGTCTATTTTCTTGTCCTTTTTTGCCACTCTTGCTCCATCCACCTTGATAGTAGAATTCTTTGTCATCAATGTCTATAACGACAATATACCGACGAAATCTTTTATCTAGTTTATGCTGAAAAAAGATATTATTGGCTTTAAAGTCTTTTGAGGCCACTGTGTTTTTTTGCATCATATATCCTTTCTGTAATTTAATTCTGTTTTTTGATTAGATTTATTTTATTATATCATATTTTTTATGATTTGTGATTTTTATTTTTAGTGATATAATTTTACTGAACTAAATAAATAAAAAATGAGGTAGAAATATGAAAGCTAGGAAGAAGCCTATTGAAGTTTTAGCATTTCGATATAGAAATGTAATTGTTGAAGAATTTCTAAAGATGTTGAACAAAAACCCAAATGAACCAGCAAGATTAGATAAAAAGACTGGCATCATTTACATTAAGAAAGACCGTGGCGAAATAGAAATAAAATATGGCGATTGGGTTATTGAAGAGCTGAATACAGATGGATGTTTCTGGGGAATTCAACACGAAATATTTGTAAAAACTTATATTCGAGTTTCCACTTATCTTTATAAAAAGAAAGTGTATGAAATTGAATATGAAGAGTTAAAAGACCTAGAAGATAAAAATATCATCAAAGTTCTAGACTTTCTGGGTTACAAATCTAATACTCCACTTGAAATTCTTCAAAGGGATGAACTGGTTAAAGAAATTAAAGAAAGTGGCTCAATACCTATCAACGGCCTTGAAGGTGTTCTTCAGCTTTATCCAAAAGAAATTTTGATAAAGGGTGTCGAAGGAGAATTTTATCCTGTTAAAAAGGAAAATTTCCTAAAGGTTTATGATGTTATTGAATGAAATCCAAAACTAAAAGAAGAGATTTACATTTTAAATCTCTTCTTTCTTTTTATTTAATTTTTTCTTAATAAGGCAATTCATCTGCTGGAATATCACCATTAGGATATTTCTCCAACAATTGCTTCATTTTTGCATCTGTTTCAGAAATACTTCCACCAATACTTCCATTATGATTGGCTTCTATTTTCTTTGAAGATTCTGATTGTTCTGGGTCTACAAAATAGGTTTTAGAAGAGACTTCTAATCCATTTTCCCTAGTACGATTGATAGTTTCTTGTGATTTTTTAGGAACATCACCAAAAAGAATACCATCATTAGGTTCAAGAATTCCACCAATCGTCCAGTGAACAAACTGAACACCAAAGTTTTCTTTGATAGTTCTATCTATAGATTCAGCAAACCGCTTTTGAATTTCCATAGGAACTCTATTGATAGTGTCTCCCTCTACCAGAAAAGCAGGGAAAGCTTTGCTGACTTCTGGGTGAGCAGCATAAAAATCAATAAAGTTCAAATCTTGAATATTCACGCGCGCATGTTTACCATCTTCATCACTGTAAACTTTTAACTCTAAAGATGTTTTAGCTTTCAATGTGTTCCCTACATAATTATTGATAATCTTTTGAATATTTTCTTCTGAGAATTTTTCTTTAGAAGTAATAGTTGTTAGATTACCACTATTGTCTAGAGTATAAAAAGTCAGTTCTTTTTCTTGAAGTTCTAAGTCATCTTTGCCTTTACTTTTATTTATTTCGCCATATTCGGGATTTACCTGTTTAAACCATTTATAACCATAAAAACCAGCAACAGTTAAAAACAAAATAGCTCCTAATACAGCGAAGAACCTTTTGTTCAAAAAGGCTCTTTTGTTTTGATTCACTTTGTTAATCATAGCTGTATTTCCTTACTTAGGCGCGTGCTCTAGCTTTTTTAGATTTTGTGCCCTTGCTTTTTGATTTATTCCGTTTAACACGCTTGTAACCAAAGATATTCATGCTTTTTCCTGATTTCTTCAAATGGCGCAGTAGCAAGAATAATGAGATACCAAAAAGAGGCAATCCAATTAAATAAGCAAAAATATTTGCAATAGTCATTAATTCCATTTTTCTTTTATCATTATGGTGTTTCTCTACTTTGCCTGATAAAGAATAATTCAAACACCATAATAACTCCTTTTATTTATTATTTTGGCAAAGTTTTACTATGTATAATCATATCATGTTTTTATTTTTTTTCAAATTTTGCTAGATTTTTTATTTTTTCATATTTTTTTGTTTTATAATATCTTTTGTAAATTCTTTTTAAAAAAATAGATAGGTGTTAATAGAAAGTCACTCAGTTTGAGTTGCGGATGATTAACAGCCAAATATTTTTCATAAAAGGCATTTAAAGTTGTGCCCACACGCTCTTCCCCTTATTTTTAAGGAAAGAGGCAATTTCTTCAACATTTGTTGCAATTACTGACAGGTAATTGAAAAGAAATCTTATTTTTGTGGAATTATGGAAAATTTGGGAATATATATAAAATTCAGACCTATTGCTGGTCAAGAGTTTCGCCCTTTTCATCCTTATCTAAATCCAATTCGTATAAAGGTCTTGGTGCGGTAAGATATGAAATAATAGACGCTCTTCCAGCTTAGGTTGGGGTTTGGTGTATATGTGAACAAATGGAACATAAGAAAACATTAATATGGTGAGGTGTAGCAAATGCGCTATGCAGAACGAATGATAGGTAGGAGAGTCACCAGAGGTGTCCACTATTTATCAGGAGTTTTGACAAATGAAGAATAATCAACTGTTAATTTCCTGCAACACGAAGTAGTCCGTTCATTTTTATATTATGGTTTTGTCAGATTAATATAAATTGTAAAGAGCGCCATTGCGCTTTTTGGAGCTTACATTAGTCTGGATATTTCGTGCTCTGCTCACCTGAAGTGGAACAATTAACAGTAAAGATATTTTAGAAACATAGTCGCAAAAAGTAACTTTTGACAAAGGTTAGAAAGAACATGATTTCCTCGGTGAAGAGAGGTAGAACATATAGCAGTCCGAATACAAAGATGTTTGTATTTGAGGCAGAAGCTGTTCGCAAATCGATTGTTCTGAAGAAGTGTCGTAGTGTCTGGTAGACACCTTATTGGAATAATAAGGGCCTCAATTTGTAAGAAGAGGTAAGGGTCAAAATCCCTTTGCTATCGCGGAGAATGGGGTGTGTAAGCCTTCCAAGGTATGCCTTGGTTGTTGCCACGCAACCAGAGTCTCACTGCCCACCGCCATCTTAGGACTTTATTGCAAAGTTTAAATCTCCCAGTTTTAATCAGACTGACTGGTGATACACTTTAATGTGTATGTAAAAGGATGAGAACCTAGGAAACGAAGATGACATGACCGGATGGGATATTTCTATGAAATATAACCATCACCCAAAAGCCTATGAGAGTAGCTGAGTAGGGTTCAAAAGTGTGCTGTTACAATGCCTATTTAATGATTCAGAAATGAATCTTGGATATGGGGGGTAGCAGATGAGCTTATTTCAAAAGAATAAGCAGCTAGATAATATGAAACCAACCACAGGGGTAGAGGTATGACCACAGTGGAACAGAGCTGGATTTAAGACTAAAGGTGTTGAGAGCTTACACTCTCAAGGATAGTCGAAAGAATCCGTATTATCTAGGATAAAATAAAAAACAAAACTTGCTTTTCAGGGGCAAGTTTTTTATATTTCATAATTTATTTTTCTTTTATAATAGTTTTTGTAAAAAATATTTTTACAATATTATTTTTATTACAAAAGGAGACCAAAAATATGGTTAAAGTTACAACTACAAAAGAATTTAAACAAGACCTATTGTTTAATATTGTGAAGGCAATCTTAGGATTGAACACATCAAATGTGGCCCTGCCTACAACTAATGATTTAGTTGTTCAAGGAGATACTGAGAAAATTTTCTTGATGGATGGTAAATATTATCTAATTTTATTTAAAAAAGAAGATTTGTTAGAAGCTGTTGAGAAAAAAACTTGACGCAAGTTTAGATTTGTTTTTGAATGACTTCAAATCACCTTCATATTCAAATGAAGTCTTTGATTATTTCTACATGCTTGTTCTTAAAACTTTGAACGAGCAGCTTAAAGAAGTTGAGAAAGCTTATATTGGACGGATTGAAATGTTGCGGAATATTTTCGTAAATTCAGGTCAGCCATTGAATCTTTCTGCTAAGGAAGAAAAAGTAGCTCAAGCTTTTAAAGAAAAAGTTGAAGAGGTCATTGATTACCTTTCTAAGTGCTTCTTATTAGGGGATTCTGTCGCTCTTAAAAATCTTCAACAGTTGTCATTGCCGTATAATAAATGGATGACAATTTTGTCTAGCCGTTTGGCTAGAAAGCTTTCATATTTGATGATAGAGCTTTCTCTAAGTGAAAAGATTTCAAAAGAAGATGGAGTTGTTCGATTCGTTGTTTCAACAAATGGAAACCACCAAGAGTTGTCTTTGTTAGAAGGGAATCCTTTGGATAATATTTTGGAGCTGTACAATATTTGGAAGGCTAAAATCAGACTATTCGTTGATTTCCCAGATGTAGATTATCCATTTGAATCTCAAACAATTCTTTATCCTGACGACCTTTTATACAATCGGTCTAAAGTGATTGGAGCTTTGGAAGAGCTGCCTAAGTAACAAACACTAAATAAAATAAAAGCTTGATAAAATATCAGGCTTTTTATTTTTGCTTTTGTGTATAATATTATCTGTAAAAGATTTTTACAATATTATTTAATAATTAATTATAACTAAGGAGGTCATATCATTATGACAAAAAATGGAAAACTAAACTTTATTATTCCTGACGCTGCGCCGCTATACTTTTCACGTTATCGGAAATTCCTTGAATTTCTAGAAGAGCGAGAAAAACAAATGAGCTGGAAAGAGGTAAACCTTGATGAAGCTCGTTTGGTAGTATTTAACAAACTGCCTATGATGCTGACTGAGAAAGATTTTGAATTGTTCTCATTTGGTACAAGCCAACAACGGATTGAAGAAATAGGCTCAAGCTATGGTTTGACAATCCGAATTGGAGATACACTCTACATTGTAAATGAGAATGCTTTTGACAGTCTTCTCAAACGTTATGGAGCTGATTCACCTCTGATGAAGGCTCTGATTTTAGGGAAAGACAAAAATTCCCAAAATCCAGACAATGTATTCATTGATTGCATTTCTGAGGAAACAACGAATTATATCGTTGACATCCTCAATGATAATCACAAGTTTTTGACACCAGATGTGTCGCAAGCTCTATTTATGAATGGAGAATTTGTGACTTTCAACAGTCAGAATTATCGTAAAATCAGTCAGGTTGAAGTGTTCCGCCGAACTATGGAACACTTCAGAGACCTAGAAATCACGGAATTGGGCGGATTTGAGTATAGTGTAAACTATACTTCAGGAAGCTTCATGTTGTTTGGTTTGTCTGACAAATTGAATGAACAATATGATTTTGCAAATAAAATCAATGCTCTGATTTCCGTGCAGACATCTGACACGGCAAAATCGGCTGTAACAATTCAGCCTAAATATTCTGTCCAACTTGGGCATAAAACTTATGTTTTCCCTCTAGGTCATCCTATGCGGCTTGACCACCGTGGTGAAAATGCGATTGAAGATTATGAACTGTTAATGAATAACGTTTACAGTCGCTATTCAACCTCAATGGAAGACATTGAGTATGCTCAGAGGACTCAAATCCGTAAACGGGATTTGATTACTGAACGTGTTCTAAATAACATGGACAATCTTTTGACTAAAAAAGAACGCTCAAACATTGAAATGCAAGTTGAAATTTCCCTTATGGGAGATAATTCTTACATGACAATCTTTGATTTGATGGTTCTCATTCGGGATTCTATTGAATCTACTTCGGCTGTCAAAGATGTTCGTGTTGATGACACATTGTATCGTCTGTTGATTAACAGTCATTCGCGCGTGTTTTAATTTCAATCTAAAAGAGATAGGTTTTACCTATCTTTTTTTATTTTATTTATAATAATTGATGTAAATGTTTTTTTAAAATAAAATATTATTTAACAATAGGAGGAAAAAAATGATTGAATCTTTTGCGGCTATGTCTAGTCGTTTAGATGCGCTTATCTTCAAAGAAACTTTCGAAGAAAAGCTGCAAAAACTTTTTGAAAAAGATTCTTCACTGGAAGAATATGTTAATCTTGTAAGAGAGATGTATGATATGCCGGGATTTCGTGATTTGAAACCTATTCCAGCATATGATATGTCAGGATTGCGAGAAAAAGATGAAGAACAATGGAATAATATTCGTAAACATGGTGCTTATGGAGATATTCCTTATGTAGTTGGTGGCTCTAAAGTAGCTTCTATTTTAGGACTATCACCATTCAGCTCACCTTTACTTGAAAAAGCGATATTCCAAAAAGCGAATATCAAGAAACCACAGGCCAAAAATGATGCCATTCTAAAAAGAGGGCATTATGCAGAAGATTTTGTTGCAAAACAAATCAATGATGTGGCTGGTTTTGAAAATGTAGAGGTGTTGGATGACCAAACCATGTACGAGCATCCAGTGTTTGAGTTCATGAATGGGAATATTGACCGATTTCTTCGTTTTGAAGATGGACGAAAAGGGATTGCTGAAATAAAAACACTGAGCACTTTCAATACGGATGCTAAAGAAGATTGGCAAAATGGAATAGTTCCTATTCAATATCAATTGCAAGGTGTTTGGTACATGAGCATCATGAACTTAAATACCGTTGATTTCTTTTGTGCATGGGGATTAGAACACTCTGATTTGGCTCATGTTCACATGGAAAGAAATCTTGATATTGAAATACAGGCAATAGGGGCTGTACTGCACTTCTTAGAAGTTGTAGTAAAAAAAGATGCTGAACCAGATTTGAATAGAGCTTCTGGGAAAGTTGTTTTGCAAGACCTCTACCAATTAACTGGTGACAACTTTGAAAAAGGTGTTTATACAGAAATTCAAGATGCAGGCCTCATGAACATGGTTTTGAACTTGAATATGTATAAAGAGCAATTGAAAGACTTTGAAAAAGAGGTGAAATCTCAGAAAGAAACAATTGTTCAAGAAATTGAAAAATTGAATTCTGAAATTGCTTTATATATTCAAGATGTTCTTGTAGAGGAAGCTAAGTCGCTTGCTGAAGAAGAAGGAACTACTCTGGGTGATGACTACAATCTACGCTCAGGTGGCATTATTCTTTCGGACGGCTCTTGTACAACAACTGTTTACTACAAGTCTAAGAAACAGTCAAGGTTTTCACAAAAACGAGCAAAAGAGGAAGCTGAAAAACTAGGTCTTTTAGATGAGTTTGAAAAAATTTATCAATTAGGTCTGGCTGAATCAACTTCAAAATCAGTAAGCTCTTCCAAGATTAAAATGTTGGGAGATTCGCTTATCTAATAAAAGTCAAAGACAACATAATTTGTTGTCTTTTTTATTTCTATTAGATTGAAAATAAAAGTGAAACTAAAAATATGTTTCAGAAATATGTTATAATATGACTTGTAAATATTTATTTTAAAATTATTATTTTTACAAAAAAAAAAGGAGAAAACATAATGATGCAACAAAAGGAAGGCAACAATAAAGGCCAATCCATTGTGTTTGAAGTTCTTTCTGTAATCTTCCCAAAGTTTAGAACAACTTTTGGGGCAGCAGACAAGAAAGATTATTCAGTAGTCCGTGCAAAACTGTTTCAGTCGTCCATAACACTTCCGGATGGAAAACAGTTACATCATGGAGATACAATTGATGTGACCGGATATGGCCTTCCTCGCAAGAAGAGCCGAATCCGAGTTATTGGTTCACCAGTCAAAAACAAGTACAACCAATGGCAATTCAAAGCAGATTTGGTGAGACTTGATGTTGACTTGGAAGAAATCATAGATGTTAAACGATTTCTAGTTGAAAATGTTAGAGGTGTATCAGAGAAGACAGCTTTAGCAATCCTATCTGAATTTGGTGATAAGACAATGGATGTCCTGAGAAACAGCCCTAACGAGTTATATCGTATTAAGGGCATGAGTGGAAAGCGCATTGAAGTCATCAAGGACGCAATCGCAAACGCAACAGCCAGTGAGGGATGTGCGCCACTTTTGCTCAAAATTGGCATCCCTATGTACGCCATCACCAAAATCAATAGTGCTTTTGGTGTGGACAATGCCAAAGACATACTTTTGACAAAGCCATATAAAACTTATGAGATTCCCGGAATTTCATTTGAAATGGCTCATGCTATTGCTGTAGGTTTAAATGTTCCCAATCAAAAAGAACCAATGTATGCCTATGGTATTGAGTTCTTGCTAAAGAAAATGGAAACAAATGGCTCTAGCTATTATCCATTACAGCGATTAGTTAGAAGTATTATGTCGATTCTTCACACACCAGAAAACCCATTTGATATGGAGCAATTCAAAAAATCTTTGCGTATTGTTGAGCAAAAAGGAATTGTTCGTATTAACTGGGAAAAAGGTTTAGTAGGTTTGAACACATTGATTGAAAAAGAGCGTTTCATTTATGAAACCTATATGTCAATGTTACCATACAGAACTCAAAGCAATTATAGTGAGTTGGTTAATATTGTTTCTAGAGGGAATAGAATTAATCTTCACTATAAACAGGCAGAAGCTATCGAAATTCTTTTAAATCATAAATATGGCATTTTAACAGGCGGCCCCGGAACAGGGAAAACTACTGTATTGAAATGTTTTATCGAATGTTTTGAAAGAAAAAATGGCGGAGCTAAAGTTTTGTGTCTTGCACCTACGGGCCGCGCAGCATCTCGCATGAGTGAATCAACGGGCCGCCCAGCTTTTACAGTTCATAAAAAACTTGGACTAAAGCCAGATGATATTGATTTGCCAGAGGGAACGGAGTTGAAGTTTGATTTAGTAGTGGTAGATGAAAGCTCAATGCTAGACATCAACATTGCTTATTCATTACTAAAGGCTCTCAGTCCTCAAACCAGACTAGTTCTGGTAGGGGATGAAGAACAGCTTCCATCAGTAGGAGCAGGTTCTGTCTTGGCTGACTTGATTTATTCTGGATTTGTTGGTGTCGCTAGATTGACTAAGACATTCCGTCAAGGAGCTGATTCATCAATCATTGCCAATGCTAATCTCATTAAAGATGGCCAATCTAACTTGATTACTATGGCTGAGGATTTCTCTCAAATCCCAACCACTTATGACAAGGACGGATTGAACAAAATCGTTGACACATATGTTGATGCTTGCCAAATTTATGGCAGCAACAATGTGGTTGCTCTTTTACCTAAGAGGGCTAAAAAACAAAATGCTGATGATTTCATTATCTGTGTAGAAACTGTAAACCCAGTTGTACAGGAAAGAATTAATCCAGCTAGAGAGGGTGAATACTCACGCTCTAATCGAGTTTATACCTTTAGAAAAGGTGATAGGGTCATGCAGATGTCTAATACAGACACGGTGGCCAATGGTGACGTAGGTATTATTGTTGAAATGAACAAAGAACCACGCACCAACCTAATCTATGCTAAAGTAGACTTCGGTTATGAGGGAGCAGAAGCTGTTTATTATGCTACAGATGAAGATTTTTCAAATCTTACTTTGGCATATGCTACTACAATCCACAAGTCTCAGGGTTCTGAGTACGCTTGTGTATTAACGCCACTTTATGAGTGTGATGGCATTATGCTTCAACGTAATCTTCTCTACACGGCTGTAACACGCGCTAAAAAGAAAATGATTCTTCTTGGTGAACGTACCGCTGTTGATATTGCTGTATCTAATACAGATGCCTTCAAACGCGATACATTCTTGGAAGACTTATTCCAAAATGCTCGTAAAAAAGGTAAATTTAAGACAATTGCGCCTTTCAGGGATAAACAACCTAGAGGCCATGTTGCTTAAATTCACATAAAATTAAAATAAAACACTCTTTTTATAGAGTGTTTTTTGTTTTTATTTATTTTTGATATGATATAATAGATGATGTAAGTAAATAAATAAAAATAAAACAGGAGAATCTAATATATTATGAGTTTCAAGCACGTCGTAAAATCAGTGATGCCAAGAACTTCTATGGTTGAGCATTATGTAAAAGATAAGATTTTAGAAACTGCCAAAGCAGGACTAACAAGCACAATCATTATTATTAACCATAATGAAGAATATAAGCTAAATGATGTTTTATGTGAGTTGGAGAAAGATGGTTTTTCATATAATTATTTCTCCCCAAGTGATAATGAGTTAAATATTGAATTGTTGGGGGTTATCATTTATTTGCCAAAAGATGTTTTGTAATATAAAAGTTAAAGTTGTTTATTTTCTATTTTTATCATTTTAGAACAAAGCAGCTTTTTCTTTTTATAATATTTTTTGTAACTAAGTTTATTTTAAAACTAATTTATTTTAAAAAAGAAAAAGGAGAGAAAAAAATGAATATCAAAAAAGTGCTAGAAGATAATGGTCTAACAACCAAGGACTTGTGGGCAAGAACTTTTCAAATATTGGAATTACCAATGAAAAAAGTTTCAGTAACATGCCCAATTCCCGGATGTGAGAAAAAATCCGAGGGCTTCCAGATTGCAAGAAATGGAAAACTATATCTAGATTTTCCAAATGATAGATTCTATTGTCAACGTTGCAATTTTAGGGGCAAAGGTCTCTTTGCCACATTGAAACTCTTAGAAGCCATTCGTAATCCAGCGGATGAACAATCTGTTTATCAAGAGTTGTTTTCTAATGGCTGGATGACCCAAAAAGCTCAGAATTATGTCTCAGAACTTTTAGGATTAGAAGTGGATATGTCTGCTTTGTCTAATTCTCAAAACAACAAAGACATGATAGTGAGCAATGCTATTCAGGAAATGGTCAAGGAAAATCGAAAGAAAATTTCAGCTATTCCGGAAGCTAAAAAACCTGCTCATGATACATATCTGAATGAGATTTATTCATACATGTTCAAAAAAATGTTGTATCAAAGCAGTCCAAAAATGGAAGAAGACCTTTTAAAAAGAGGATTCACACCTGAGGACATAATCAAATATGGGTTTGTTTCTTGCCAACTCAGCAAGCCAATGAATACACTGTTAAAGAAATTTAATGGTGACTTGGATTGTATTCCCGGAATTTACCGAAAAGGGGCATTGATTGAAACAACATTGCCCCAAGCAAGAAATGCAAACGAATCTTTGCATTATCTTTGCCCAATTAAGAACATCAACAATGAAATTGTTGGTGCTCAAATTAAAAATATGGGAGAGAACAAAGATTTCAAATATTTCTTTTGGTCTTCAACTTCTGAGGGTGGCCCAATTACAAGGACATCACCTCACTTTGTAGGTTTTCCGGAAGAGACTCTTATTGTCACAGAGGGAGTTGTTAAGGCGAATGTTATTAATAAGTTCACTGGGCGATATGTAGCAGGTCTGCCCGGTGTTAATCATCAAAAACCATTCTTGGAAGCTCTTCGTATTGCAGAGCGAAAAGGGATGGGAATTCAACGAATCCTTGTTGCTTATGATATGGACTCATTTGAAAATGAAAAGGTAATGAAAGCCTTAGACCGTTTAAATAATGAGTTAGTCAAAGCTGGCTATGAAGTAAAAAACATTCTTTGGGATACAAATTTCAAAGGATTTGATGATTACTTGTTTCATCTTCATCAGAACAACCTATTAGATGCTTATATTCGAGAAGTCTTGGATGAAGCATACAAAAAATAAGAAGCTAAACTATAGCTTCTTTTTTATTTTGACCAAAAATGAATTTATTTTTCAGATTTTAGTGACACTTCCTACAAAATATTGTATAATAGTCATGTACTATTAAAATTTAAAAGGAGACCAAACAAATATGCCAATTTTTATCGGAATTGATAATGGTAATTTCAACCAAAAAAGCCGCTCAACAGTTTTTAAAACAGGACTGGTAACAAATGATGCGCCAAATCCATTTAGTGCTGACTTGATGCAGCTAGGGAACAAATATCATTCGCTTCTGAATGAACGTGCCCCATACGAAAAGGACAAAACTAAAAGTGAACGTGCTTTTATTTTGACTCTTTTTGCACTAGCAAAAGAAATCGAAAGCCGAATCAGCAAAGGCCTAATCAAAGAAAATGAAACTGGTTCATACCAAGTAGTTCTTGGCCTTGGAGTGCCGCCAGAACATATGCTTTTGGCTGACGAATCTGGGCAACCTTACCACAAACGCTTCCAAAGCTACTTCTTTAACAAGATTAATGAATATGGTGTTCAAACTGAATATGGAAAAGTGGTACAATTCAATTACAACCAAAAAGATTATTCTATTTTGATTGAAGATGTCTTTGTGTTTCCACAAGCCTTTTCAGCATATGTTCCATTCAAAAAACATTTACAAGAACTGGATGATTTCCCTCGCTTCTTGTTAGTGGATATTGGTGGATTCACTACTGATGTCTTAGAAGTAAAAGATGGGAAGCCAGATATTAACAGCTCTCGCTCTGAGGACTTCGGCGTCATCCGTATGGTGGACTATATCCGACGGAAAGTTGGCAAGTCCTACAAAGAAGATGACATTGTTGCGGTGCTATCAGGAAAGACATTGAAAGTTCCTCAAACAGTGTTGGATAATATTTATGCAGCACGAGATGAGTATTTCCAAAACCATATTGTTGCCAACCTTTTGGAACAAGGTGTTGACTTGAATGTTGTGCCTGCTGTATTCTTGGGTGGTGGTTCATTGTTGCTTCAAGGAAGCGTTGAAAATTCTAAGAATATTTCCAATGCAACATTTATCTCTGACATCTCAGCCAATGCAACAGGTTATGAACAACTAGCACAAAGCGCCTACGCAAAAAAACACAAGTAATTTAGAAAGGGGCTGCGAATATGGCATATAATCGCTCATCCAATCTAAAGAAAACTTCTGAAAAGAAAAATGCCAAAAAGAAGGTAGCTATCTTCCTTGACCCAAAAGACAAGGAAGATGCTTTTCTTCTAAAAGTTTTGGATAATTCTGGAAAGGGAAAAACGGCTCTTATAAGAGATGCATTGATATTTTTCCTAAAAGAAAATCCTGACCGAGTGCCAGATGAAGAAAGTGTTATGGTCTTAGGGGATTTCATCATCCAAAACGAAAAAAGTCAAAGGGGGAACAATTATTTAGCTCCACCTAAAATTGTAAAAGTTGTTCAAGAAGTACAATCAGAACCAACAAAATCTGTATCATCAGAAAAAATGGAAATCCTGATGGCGAAAATTGAAGAGCTAATAGCGAATGGTCAACTGGTATCACAGAAACCACAAAATCAACAAGAGCATATTTCAGAGGAAGAAGTTGAAGAAACTCAGGCTGAAAAGAAAATTGTTAAAATTGATTTCAACCCAGATGACCAAGTAAGTACGGAAGAAGAAGTTGAAGTGCCAGATGATATTATGTCTGCTCTTGAAGACTTCTTGTTCTAAGGGAGATGTTCGATATGGCAGTTAAAAAACCGATTATTCTCCCAGAAGATAAAGTAATTGTTACAGATGAAGAAGTTATCCTACCCATTCAAAAAGACTTTAATTCTTTTGAAGATTTCCATGTTTTTGAAGAATTAATTAAGGACTCAAAGAAGTTTGCTAAACAAAACAAATTAGTTTGGAAAGTCTCTAATGAGCAGGGTGAGAAATTTTCCAAATATAAAAATTCTAAGCTTAAAATCAATGGTGTTGTCTATGACAGTAAATCAGAGGTCTTTCGGCATGAAGAACTTTTATTACTAGAAAAAGATGGATTGATTTCTAATTTAAGGTTTCATGATAAGAATGATGTTTATATCATTCAAGACTATCCAGCAATTACTTATATTCCTGACTTTTGTTATTCCTGTGATGGATTTGAAATAATAGAAGATGTAAAAGGTCTTCAAACAAGTGATTTTATTCTAAAGAAAAAAATCATGATAAATAAAATTTTAAATTCAGACATTCCTTATAAACTTATTTTAACTAGAAAAACTAAGAATGGATATAAGGTAACAGAGGAATATTCCAAGGGATTTCTATCAAAAAAATTTAGAAGAATAAAAGCCAAGTAAAATTTCTTGGTTTTTATTTTGTCCGAAAACTTGAAAAATATTTTTTTTGCATTATAATACTTTTTGAGATGTATTCCTTAAAGATAAAAGCAAAGGTTTAGGTACATCAAAAACAAATAAAATTAATTTCGTCGGAGGAAAAAGGTTCATGACATCAAAAATCGTGAGTATCGTGCCTAAAATTAAGGAAAAGGCACTTAAAAAATATGCACAGTTTGCTGTAGCTAAACAAGAAGTTGCAGATGAAGCTGTTGCTACAATCCACAGTGAAGATGCTTCACTTGGAGATAAAGCTTTTGCGCGTGTTGCACTAGCTACAGTTGCTATGGCCACTCCAATGTTAGTTGCGTCACCAATCGCAGCCCTTGGTCAAGGCAAGAGCACCATTAATAACAAAATTGACTCTGGCGGTACAGCCATTGTTGAAATCCTGATGAAGTTCGGTTCAGTTGCAGCAGTAATCATGTTCATGTATCATGTAATCTGCATCATCACTACTAGTGACGAGCGTAAGATTGCTATTCACATGGGTAAGATTAAGACAGTCTTTATCTGTATCATTGCTCTCTACTCTGCACCTCTCTTCTTCCAATCTGCCGTATCACTTAGTGATAGTGGTGGTAATCCGAGTTCTAAACCTTGGAGCACTAACTAAGAAAAATAAATATATTATTCTTAGTTTCAGTTTAGAAATGACAAGCTTGAAATTTTTCAGGCTTGTTTTTTATTCTTCTATTGATTATTTGTATTTTTCTAAAAATAAGATATAATTGAGGACGAAAATAAAATAAATAAGAAAAGAAAGGAAAGAGAATATGGCAACGATATTCAACTTTCTGTTAGATATTTTAATGTCTACAGTTGGTTTCTTCTTCAAATTAATTGGAGGCTTTATTATTGGAGCTTTGACTCTTAAAGAAGCTGGTTCTGGTGAGGCTGGTCAAACATTCATGCCTAAAGGTATGTTAGGGAACTTCTTCAATTTGTTCATCCCTGCCGGAACACAAGGAGCTACGCAATCAGCGGATGTTCCATTTTTGAAAATAATTATTACAATTGGATTACTTTTGATGTTTGTTTTATATCTAGTAAACCTAATCCGTATCATTACAGCAAGTGGTGATAGAATGATGGATAATCCATTTGTGATGACATTGAAAATGTTGGTTTTAGGTACTGTTATTCCATTTTCTTACACACTTGTAGACTTGATGGTTTCAGTTGCAGCTATTTTCTATAACATTTTCTCTTATGACTCTCTTAAAACACTAGGAGAAGTGAAAGAAACAAATTTACAAGGTGATGCTAATGCTGATGGAGCAACAAATATGATTGCCGGACTAACCGCTGCTGGTGGTGAAGTTGCCGGAAGTTTAGTTGCTAGTGTTGGTGCAACAGGTGGTATCATCTTAGGGTTCTTCCTCTTATTCCTATTGTTTTCACTTTTAACATCATGGGTTAAATACATTCTTGAATTCTTTGAAAGATATGTGTTGCTCGGAGTTATCTGTTTGTTTGCACCAATCATGTTTGCATGTTTGATTTCAAACAATACAGTTAAATATTTCTGGTCATGGTTTCAAATGTTATTCTCTCAATTAATCATCATTGTAATGAGTACATTGTTCCTTGGAGTATTCTACTCAGCTATGACACGATATGACTTGATTAGAAATCCTCTAGTATTTGTGTTCTTGTTGATGGCATGGCTTCGGGTTGGTACTCGTATTGATGCTCACATGTCTACACTCGGATTGACAACAGCTCAGGCCGGCGGTATGGCAGGAGATATTATCTCTGGTGGATATATGGCCAACAAACTTGGTGAATGGATGATGCCTCGTGGTTTAAATGGAGAACGTCAAACATTTACTAAAGCAATTGCTAATGAACTAGAAAATGGTGTCTTTGGCCGTAAAAACGGAAACTTAGCTGCTGACACAACAGGCAGACGGTCTACATTTGCAGCTAAATATCAAGGCAAACAACTTGACAAAGCCAAGAAAAAAGGTGAGAACTTCAATCACAAAGGTGTTAGTACAGAAGCGATTGGTCTTGCCAAACGAAAACAAAAATCTATTTCTAATATTGCTGACCCAATGAAGAAACATTTAGGAATGGAAAACATGGATTTTGAAGCAACCAATGGTGGTGTTAATGGTAAAGATGGTTCTGTTTGGTTGTCAGGTAAAAACGAAGACGGCTCAGAATTCTTGCTCAAAGCCAAAGAGCTGCAAGATGGTGAAGTTCCAGAGCAAGGTAAATATGTATTTACAGCACAAGATGGAACAACTTATCAAGGTGAAGTTCAAGGTGATGGAGCTGACCAATTCCTATCAAATAGCCGTATTCAAGATGGTTCTGAAAGTTCACAAGACATTATTAATGCCTTTGGTGGTGAAAGTAATGTGGATATTGAAACTAAATCTGGTGGTGTTGCTGAAAATATTACTGGTAAAGACATTTTGGAAGGTAAGGCCGGTGATGGCTCGTTTGTAGTAACAGATTCAAATGGTAATCGTCACGAAGTTGACCAAAACACTCAATTTGGTGAAATGGTTAATGGTGGATTTGTTGCAGCAGGTGATACATTCACATCTAAAGATGGTACTGTTCCAATGATGCTCAAAGAAGACGATGATGGTTATTATCAATCATTCACAGAAGAAAAAGAACATACTGTTACAGCTCAGGCTAATGGATTTATTGACAAGAATGGTAACTTTGTTTCTATGTCTAAAGAAGAATTCAGCAATGCACGCGCTATGACAGCAGGTAATGCTCAAAATGTTCATTCACTTATTAAAGATGAATCAGGTCACTTCCAAAAACTTTCAGGTGGAACACTTCATACAAATGAAAAAGGCCAAGTGGGAGTTGTTGGAGCAAATGGTAAAGAAACCTTTGTTACACCTCATGAATCAGCAGTGAATCGTGATGCTTCTGGCAAGATTACATCTTATAACACAGCAAATGCTTTCGTTCAAGGTGGCGACCAAGACTTCCAAAGCCGAGTACAAAAAACTTGGAATCCAGTAGCAGAGACAACAACTTCAACAATTAGTAAAGAAGCTGGTGTCCGTATTGGTAATGGTAGTATTGCCCAACTTTCTCCATCAGGAATTAGTGACAACAATGAATTGATGCGTTTTACAAGAGATGGTGTTGAAAGTTCTAAAGGTCAATATGTTAAAACTCTTGGAGCAAAAGGTGAAACTCAACTTTCTCGTTTGGATGCTTCTGAAAAAGGCGGCCGTTTCTATACTCCAACGTATAGTATTGCAAGTGGTCTTCAAACAGACGAGCGTGGCCGATTTGATGTTTCGAAAATTCGTTCAGCTCAAAAAACAAGCTCAGGACTTGTTACAAGCTTTGAAAACGGGCAAGTCATGGCTGCCCATTCAGTAGTTGGTAATAGACCAACAGATAGAGACTCATATTACTCAAATGAAGCAATGGGTTCAATCCATAGCCGAAATGAGCGCTATATGAACTCTTATGCTGAAAACTTGTCACCTCTTGGTGGTTTGAGTAAACTTCAAACTTTCCAACGCGAAGATACTATGGATAAACGTGCAGTAACAATCGCCCGTGAAGCTGACAAACAATTCATTCTTGATGGAATGAGTAGTCATGGTATGTTTACAAATGGAAATACTCAAAATATCAAGGCTATGCACATCAATCCTGACACTGGTGTCCTTGGTGTTCGTGAGCACAACCAATCAGAGTTCTTGTTCTTCCCTAAATCAAGTTATTCAAAACCTGATAATGCAAGTTCAAGTGTTTCTATTGCAGGTAGTGATTACTATGTTGTTAATTCTAAACCTGCTCAAAACAAACAAATGCGTGACATTGCTTTTGCTCAAGAAAAACTTTACTCACAATTAAGTCTTGATGGAGATGTTAAGACAATTGAGTGGATGAAGAACAATGAAGCCTTGGTATTCTCTAGTGACTTTGTTGGCCGTGGTGGTAAAGGCAGTGCCTATGATGAAGCTCTTAAATCCGTAGGAGATAGAGAAGCTTACAACAGAATTCATAGAGCCATTGAAAATCTTGGTCTGCAAATTCCGGCAGAAGAGCGAAGACAATTCAACTACAACTTGTCTAGCGCTTATAACCTAGAGGGTGACTTTGATAGGTCTATTTCTCAATTTGACCGTTTCCGTAAGAAAGTTGCATCATCTCTTTCTGAATCTTATGACCGTGGTACACGTTATAAAGACATTCGGAAACAGCCAATCACTCGTACCTCTATTAATCGCTTTATGAAAGAAGATTAAACTAATTTAATAAAAAAGAAGACTAGATAATTTTAATCCGGTCTTCTTTTTTACTTCCTCTACTAGAATGGTCTTGAAATATTGCTTTTTGTTAAAAAAACTATATAATTAATATTGAGAAATTTTATTCTATATAAATAAAATAATGATATATGACAGACAAGGAGATAAGATGACAAGTAGAAATACAGAACAATCTATGGCAGATGAATCCCGGCAGAATATAGAACAAGCCAAACATGGAGTCAAGCAAGGTAAAGATATTGCCAAAAAGATTGATAATTATAGAAAAAACAAAGCAGGCAATGCAGCAGATAAGGCAAACTCTAGCGCTGTAAATCCTGCTAAAAAAGCCAAAGAAAATCTGGCAAAAAATACAGGGAAGAAAGCCTCGGAAAAAGGTGTGGAGGAAGCAGGTAAACAAGCTGGGAAGCAAGTTGCTAAAGAGGCCGCTAAACAAGTAGGGAAAGAAGTTGCAAAACAAGGTGTGAAAACAGCAGCTAGTGCAGCGGCAGGTTCAGCAACAGCCGGTGTAGCAACTGTAGCCATTGAAGCAGCATCACTTCTTAAAGAGAGTGTTGAAAATCCTCATAAACTTTTGTCTATTTTTTTCTTCATTTTTATTTTGCCAATTGTCATCATAGGTATTATCATTCTTCCAATTATTGCAGTTCTTTTTGTACTGTTCCCTAATTTGTTAAGTAATACAAGTTCTAAACAAAACGGGCCAGTAGCCATGCAGTCCATGATTTATCAAACTCAGGATGAAAAAACAAAGAACTTAATTGAAGAAACACTGGAAGTTGATGTAACAACCTATGTTGCTTCTAAAAATGCTAAAAAGCAACAGCCTATTTATGATGAAAATGATAAATTAGATAAAGAACAAGAAGAAGATTCTAAAAACAATAAGGAAAGAAAACCTATTGTTGATGAAAATTCAGATGACATCAAGGGTGACGGATATATGGGTGATAGCATTTATCTTTATGAAGATGCAGCTATGACTAAAAAAGTCACAACAGTTCAACCCGGACAAGTTCTTACTCTATCAAAAGATGAAGAATATGACGGTGGTAAGGCAGTGCCTATCAATGCTCAGACTTTAGAAAACGGGAAAAACTCTAAACCGGACGAACAAGATACGATTGAAAATGATGGTATTTCAAATCCCGGCAAAGACACGAAAGAATATACTGTTCTTTATGCGAATTCAGGAAACTTGGTTAAAAAAGACATTAAAGACCCTAATCACGAATATACTATTCAGGATGAATATGATGTTATTACGGTCTCAATGGTAAATATTTTGAACAATGCTAAATCAAACTCAGAAGAAAAAGTTAATCAGGCTATTCAAGAGCAGATTAAAAATTATGATAAGTATGGTGAAGCAGTTCAAAAGAACCAAGGAAAAGAATCAAAAATTTATGCTAGTTTGAAATCAGATTCAGCGATTAATAATGCTATGGATAGTATTAACAATTTCTTTTCTTTTGGCGGATATGAATTACAAAAGAGAAAGAAAAGTGCAAACAGCGGTTCTGTTATGGGAGCAATTGATTACTCTATGTTAGATATTAACCCAGAGAAGTCAAACATTGACCCTACACTTGACGGATTTGATGTTGCTAAATCCTATGATGAATCTGAAGGTGGTGTAGACGCAGATGGAACAACAGAACAACAAGTTTCTCGTATCACAGCAGCTTATGCAACATCTAAGTCTGATACAGTTCCTGATAGAGGATATTATGCAGAATTAGATAGAACAATTGGGGAATTAGTTAAGAAAACTGGTGAAATTGAAAGCAAATCACTTGAAGCCTTTGATGATTATCGAATTGTTCCAACATATATTGAGGGGGAAATTAATGTTCCTAAAATTGAACATAAGGAATATTACTATTATGTAGACAACAAAAATGAATTAACAGGCTATGACCATTACTACCTATCACCTGATAGAGTAATTGATTATAGCAAGTTAGACTCTGTTGATTATGACACCTATAATACAGCTAGTGATAGCAATTCAGAATATGCCTACATATTAGCGAAAGATGCAACACAAGTTCCAGATGGAGCTAAAGCCAATGTTGTTTTGACTAGCACTCCTATAAAAGGCCGTAAGGATGGTAAAAAAATTAGTGCACCGGTTGTTGAAAGAACTGTTAAATATAAAGCAGATGGTAAAAAGCCAATTCCGGTTAAATATCCATTCAAGAATTACTATCTTAGAACTGAACTGGGTGATTACAGTACAGTCAAAGCAGAGCAGCAATTCTTTGCGAAATCTGAATATTATAAGCACCGTCTAGAGGGGATGGGTGTTGACCCTGATTCAGATTGGTTTGATACTGGAGATGTTGAGAAAAAAGGAAAGAAAACAGAAAAAGAAACCAAAAAACAAGCACTTGATAAATTCTTGAAAGAAATGTCTGGTGTTGGAAAGCGTAAAGCTGAAAAAGCAGATAATCAGATTGGCCGAGCACAAGGAACTTCCTTTAATTTGGCTAATACTGAAATGGGGCAATTTAAACCTTACATTTCCAAGAAGAAACTGAAAGGCAAGACTGCGGATGCTGTTAAGAAAAACGCTGTTCAAGTTGGCAATGGATTGCTTCAAGTTGATGGTTACTATCTAATCAGTGCTCCAAAATCTTTTGGTGATGTTGGTAACACCTTGCAATTCACTGTTGGTGAAAATGTTATTAAGGCTATTATTGTCACTCACAGAAGTGATAAGGATATTGACCCTATCTCTCAAACAAGTCTGAAAGATGGTTCTTACTTCGACTTCATTGTTGATGATGATTACCTGACAGATGAAATCAAGGCAGCAGGAAGCTATTCAGATGTCTTTGAAGGCCCTGTCTCTGCAATTAACAACATTGAATACAATGGTGGCCTAGTTCAAGCTAATGTATGGCGGATGCTCATGTCTTTACCTTATTATTCAGAAGTTTTGAGTTATGTGTATGCTGACTCTAATGCAACTTATTATGATGAACAAGGTCTTGGAGAGGGATGGATTGAGGGAGAAAAAGATGAATATGGCTATCGTCAATTCTTCTTGTTCCCTAAAACCACATCTGATAAAGAAATCAAAGGGATGCGCGTGTACTCACAAGGTACATTGCCTGAGTTCTATAAGAAATTATTGCCTAAAGGCCATGAGAAAGAAAAACTCATTGTTCCTGTTCCTAACTTTGGTACACAAAGTATGTCTCCAACTGGAGCAGAAAGTGATGGTAATAAAGTTCTAGGATTTATTCCTTGGTTTGGTTACAAACAAGAATACCGTCGCTCTATGCAGACTGAGCAAATCAAAGTAACAAAGGTTAAAGATGATGGCTCGACTGAACAAACTGACCGTGTAAAAACCATTGAAGATAAGATTCTGGAATGGACTGAAAACATTCGTAAACATCTGATTACAAATGAACAACTAGCAGGCGAGGCAGGTAATGCCGGTATTAACATGGGAGCTTTATTGGAAGCTGAAATTGGAAATGCTGGCGGTAAGAAATACAAGGAATACAAAAACCTTGACACAAATCTCGTTACGACTGATAAAAATGCTTGGTCAGCCGCTTTTGTTCAATACATGTTAAACCAAGCAAATGCTAAAGATAAAACAAAAGATACAACCTCTGTATCAGAAATGTGGAATCATCATTCTAGCGACATCAAACCGAATGATAAATCATATGAGCCTAAAGTTGGGGATATGGTATTTATTAAAGAGGGTGGCGGTGCGCCATCAAAAGTTGAATTGATTTCAAAAGTTGAGAAAAAAGAAGATGGTACGATTTCTGTTACAAGTATTGGTGGTAACGTTGATGGCAGTGGTGCTCGAAACAACAATAATGAGTGGCTTGGTGTTGTAGGAAAACGAGATTTCAATGTTGGAGACTCACAAGTTGCAGGATTTGTTTCACTTGGTCTAAGCCAAGGTGGTGGAGCTGGTGGCTCATCAGTAGATGCCAATGGTAAAGGTTCTGGTGTTACAGGTTACTGGACAGACGATAATCTTCCCCAACAATATCGTGACTCAATGAGCTTACCGGCCTTTCAACCACCCAACTGGGGGTCAAGTCCATTTGCAGGTGGCCTAGCTGGACAGTGTACAGAGTTTACATGGGCTTACATGAGCCAACTCTATGGACAATCTCAGCCTACTATGGGTAATGGGGTAGATGTTTACCAGTCTTATCAGGCTGGTGGAGCAACTATTACAGACAAACCAACAGTAGGTTATGGCTTCTCAGCTACAAATGGTTATGCAGGAGCATTGACTGGTTATGGGCATACAGGGGTCTGTGTTGCCGTATATGAAGATGGTTCATGGCTTGCAGCAAACTTCAACGGCCCTAATGAACTAGCTGCTCCTAGCCGTCGAGTTTGGTATACATTGATTGATGGTGCTTCACCCGGACAAATCCATTTCTTCTCTGGTATTGGTAATGCTAACTTCTCTGGAGGCGGTGTTTCTGCTAAAGTAAACAACGGCAAAGGTGGTATTAAAGTTAAGCAAGAAACCAAAGAAGAACATATTGCTAATGCTTTTGCTACAGCTATTGACCAAAAATATGATATTCTCAGTGAATTTGGTGACAAGTCTTACCGTTATGGAATTGGTCAATGGACAGATAGTGAACTTGGAAGCATCTTCAAGATTATGAAAGAAAAGAATGAAGAGCAATTCAAAAAAGCTGCTTCAGAAAGTAATAAATTTAAAGATGCTATCATTTCCGCTGGAGAAACTGGAGAGTTTTCAACAGGAAAAATTTCTCTTGGTGATGCTAGAGGTATTCTTAAAGTCCTGATTACTAATCTTGGTAAGAAAGCTCAAAAAGCACAACTTGAAAAAGAGGCTAAAGACATCCTGAAAGATGTTGAAAAGATTGAGGGAGCAAAACTAGATGTTAAAACAACAGTCTATTTAGCATCTGTTGTGTTGATTCAAAAACGTTTTTCAAATGACCTCAAGGTTGATATGGATGTAAAAGGTCTTCAAGATGCTGCTAAAGGTGGTGGAGACATCAATAAAGTTCATAAATCTTACTATCGTGAAAACAAAGAAATTTTTGAAGCATATAACAGTCCAAATCTCAAAGGCCCTATCTTTGAATTTGACCCAGTTGATAAAAACCAATCAGATTTCATGATTCGGATTATCAACCAATCTATTATTCGTGCTAAGAAATATGCTCAATCTCTGACTGAAGCAAAAGTCCAAGGTGGAGCAGCCGGTACACTAGAGGGGTCTACAGACCATGAAAAAGTTTGGAAATTCCTTAAAGCACAAGGGTTCTCAGATGCAGCAGCGGCAGCATTTATGGGGAACATGATGGAAGAATCTGGTATTCAATCCGGACGTATTCAGTCAGACCTTGATTTCAATGCAGGATGGGCATACAATCCATCTATTAACGGGTATGCCTTTGGTCTTATCCAATGGGATGGTGGCCGTCGGGTAAATCTCCTAAATGCAGCGAAAGAAAAAGGTGTAGACTGGAAAGACCTTGCGTTCCAGCTTGAATTCCTTATGAATGAAATGCAAACATCAGAAGCAAGTTCATTCTCTGGAATCGGTGGCCTAGATGGCTTCAAGAAAGGTACAAATGTGGCGGAATTAACGACATATTTCCGTGCCAATGTTGAGCGTGGTGGTTTCGGTACAGATGGAAAACGGATTGCATCTGCACAAGAAATTCTCAACCTTTATGGTGGTAAAAACTAATTTAGCTAGTAAGATACAAGGAATCAAAAGAATTTTATCTTTTGGTTCTTTTGTTTTAAGTGGTTCAGGTTGACAGACTGTGGAGATAAAAATGTATGTCACTTTTCATCTTAAATTTGATTTTTTCAAAAAATCCATTATAATTTTAGTTGTAAATTGTATTTTTCTGTCTATCTATAAACAGATTTATTAAGGAAAGGAGCAGTGGCATTTAATGCAACAACAGAAAGAGGAAGGGATTATCTATCACATCCCTAAAAACTATGAAAAAGTAAATGTTGGTATAGGATTTCCTATTCGAGTTCTTGCTGAAACCATTATTGGAGCAGTAATATTTTACTTACTTTTTAATTTCCTATTTGGAAAATCAGCTTTTCCGGGCAGGGCAATATTTTTTCAAATTTGGTTTATCCTAACGTGGTTAATCCTTAATATGACTGTATATTTTGCTTTTGCCAAACCTCTTACAATCTTTATCATGTCTATTAATGATTTTCGAGTAATAGAAAAAAGATATGCTCTAAAAAGAATTTCTAGCTATCGTGATGAAGATGATGAAGACGAGGAAGAGGATGATGACTATGACGATTAATTCAATCTATCAAGATGAAGAAAGGAGAAAATGATTGTCAAGACGTAGACGAACAAGTGTGGGAATACCACAAGCAAAACAAATTGATAAACCAAAAGAACTTCCAGAAGTTCAGGTTGAAAAAGAAATGGAAGTTGTGTCTCAAAATAAAAGCCTGAAATCTAGACGAGGGCAATCTTCTAAATCAAGCTCTAAACGAGAACGTGTCATGAAGAAACCTCATGAACGTCTTCGGAGAGTAGAGCAGACTATTATTGACCAAGAGGCTATTCAAGAATTAAAAGACATTGAAAACTATGATGACATCCAAGACGAAATCAATATTCTAGATATTCAGGATGGCATCATTATTACTAAAGATGACCGTTTCTTAAAAATTCTAGAAATTGAGCCGACAAACTTCATTTTAAAACCAGAAGAAGCTAAGGCCAACATCATCACTATGTATGAAGAAATCTTTAGTCATCCATCAGTGTCAAATGTTCAAATCAAGGCAACCACGCGCGTGGCCAATTCTGAACGATATATGGATATTCTTCGAGAACGGATTAATGCAGAAGATAATCCAGCAACAAGAAAACTTGCTAGTGAATATGCAACTTTTATTAAGAGCATGAGTGAACAAGGAGCACTTACTCGTCGTTTCTTTGTCATTATTGAATATAGCTCATCTGGACTAAACCAAGAAGACCAGAAATTCACAGAGCGCCTTTCAAACTTATATATGTTGGCTCAGAATATTGCAGGAAAATTCCAGAAATGTGAAAATCCAGTAACCAACATGGTCAACACAGGTGATGACGAAGAAGATATTTGGGATGAAGAACAATATCTTTTAGAAACTTTGTATGAGTGGTATAACCCTCGTACTTCCATGAATGAGCCTTTATCTTACCGAACAAAGATTGCTCTAGTGAAGCTATGTGAAGAATTAGGTATTGATAGAAAAACAACAAAACTTCACCAAATGCCTAAAATTCCAATTGATGCTTTAGTAGCGCCTAAGAATTTAAACTATGATGACCCTAATTGCGTTTTACGAGATGGAATGTATTATGGTTATCTATTTATTAAATCAGATGGCTACCCGAAAAATATTCGAGCAGGATGGGCTTATCATTTAATTTCTCAATTTGGTGAGGGTGTTGATATTGATATTTTTGCCCAAAAGGGAAACAGAAAAAGTCGGATTGAATCAATCTCAGGCCGTATTCCTATGTATGGGGCTATCAAGATGAATAGTCAAAAGAAAATCTCTAAACAAAGAGAGCAAAGTGAACAAATTGTAGATGCCAATATGCTTCTAACAGAACTGCAAGAGGGCTTCCAATACTATGAAATGTTTACCTTAATGACTATTTCAGCTTTAACCAAAAAAGACTTGAAGAAAAAGATTCGATTGATTAAGAATGAACTTCAAACAAGTCAAATCCATACCGTTCAGGCAAACTTTGATATGCCGGCTTTCTTTGAAGCTTCTCAATTCCTAAATCAGATTGACCCTGCTATCTTTGAAATGGGCAAACAAAACATTTCAAGTATTGGCCTTGCTGCTTTGAGTTATCTCTTCTATGCCTTTGAGCTGGGGGATGATAATGGAGTTCTTCTGGGCCTCAATGCCGAAAATGCTTCAATGTGTGTACTGGATTTGTTTAATACCAAACGGTACAAAAACGCCAACATGGTTATCATTGGAACTTCTGGTGCAGGTAAAACATTTACAGCAATGTTGTTAATGCTCAGAATGAGAATTCTTGGGGTTCACTGTTTTGTCCTAGCTCCACTGAAAGGACATGAATTTAAACGGTCTTGTGATGCAATTGGTGGAACATTCATTCAACTTTCTCCATCATCTTCACATAAAATCAATCCTTTGGAAATCCGTGACCCCGGCATTTCAGATGATGCTATCCTAGATGCTTTTGAAAATGGTGGGGAAGTAGATGATTATGGATTCTCAGAATCTCTACTTGCTAGAAAGATGGAACAATTGAAGATTTTCTTCTCACTACTGATTGAAGAAAACACTGAAGAAGAGAAATCTTTCCTAGATACAGCCGTTTATCAGGCTTACCAAAAAAAAGGAATTGGTAATGACAATAGTACATTGTTTAAAGACCCAAGAAACCGGATGGCTGGCATGAAAGAGATGCCTATTCTAGAAGATGTCTATAATGAACTAGGAAATTTAGAACAAAAAGGTCAAAACACAAAGCGGTTGCGAAATGTCTTAGTTCCATATGTTCATGGAGCAAATAAAATGTTTAATGGTCAAACCAATGTAGACTTAAAGAATAAATATACTGTTCTGGATATTTCTAAACTCGCTGACAAAGCTCTTCCTGTAGGTATGTTTATCTGTCTGGATTATTGTTGGGAAATCGTTAAACAAGACCGAACACGTCGTAAAGCCATCTTCATTGATGAAACTTGGAAATTGATTAACTCAAATCCGCTTGCAGCAAACTTTGTACTAGAAATCTTTAAAATTATCCGTGGTTACTATGGTTCGGCTATTGCAGCAACCCAAGACCTTTCAGACTTCTATGCTCTGGAAGACGGTAAGTATGGCCGTGGTATTATCAACAACTCTAAGACCAAGATTATCCTAAACTTGGAGGCGGACGAAGTAGATGCTATCCGAGATATTGTCCGACTGACACCTCTTGAAGCCATGAAGATTGAGAAGTTTGACCGAGGCGAAGCGTTCTTGTATTCAAATAATACAAAAATTCAAGTGCTTGTTAAAGCATCTAAGAAAGAAATTCGTCTTATCACAACAGATGGTGCACAACTGAAGCGTCAAGTTGATGAAAAACGAAGAAAGATTGAAAATCAAAACAAAGTTATTGAAGACATTGTTCCTGAGTAAATTGTAAATTGAAGTTATATTAAAAAGGAGAATTTAAAAATATGACAAATATGTATATCATGCCAAAATGGCAACGTGAGGCCGTAACAATTATTAGAAATAACGGCTTTATTTCCCTAAAACAAGTTGAATTCCTACAAAATGAAGATGAAGTCTTCTCTTCTGGGAAATACACTCAAAAAGAATCAATTCTAAGAGCTTTCTGCCGAAATGCCGGACTTGTTCAAGTTGGTAAATACTTGTTTAATGCTTATGAAGCAGAAGAGTATGGCAAGAAATTGGAAATTTCAGAATGGCGTGAGCCATCTACAGCGGTAGAAGAAGCTCTATCATTTATTCTTCAAATTGCAAAACATGTCAAAGACAAACAAGGCGCTCGTCAACTTGATTTGTCAGGATTGTATCGTTATGGCCTAAACTTCTTTGATTTTTGTTATGTCGTTATTCCTGACACGACTACTGCCTATGCCAAAAAGGTTAAGTCAGAAGATGGTGGTTTTGAATATCAGATTGTTGAAAAAGAAGACTCAGAAATTTCTAAAATCAGCACATCTCGCATCATGGATGTCCTTTATATTGGAGAATATAAAGAGGGAGACTTCCATAAGTATGCTGCAAAACTTTATTACAAGCAGATGCAAGAAAATGATGCTAAGAAAGTCCATGAGCACTTCTTAGAAACCAAAGAAATGCTAGATAGAACAGCTCCAGATGAAAAGCATGATAACTTCATCATTGTTGACTCTGTTTTGGCCGCTGCTTACTTCTATATTGATTTCTACAATAAAACCAAGTATGAATACAAAGAAATCCCTTTGACATTCTTCCAAAAGGTTCTTGGCAAGGACTTTGAATACACTCAAATTCCTCAACAAGAAATTGTTGCTAAAATCAAGCAAATTCTAGAAATTCGTGCAGCAGAGGGCTAATCTTATGACAGACTATCTTGCTACTAAAGACTTTATTAAGCAAGAGATTGAGAAACTACAAGGGTTAATGTTGAAAGACATTTCCCTTATGTCTCATTCTAAAGCCAATGAAATAAACCTTGCTATTCAGTATGAAGCAGAAAAATTAAGTAGTGCTGCAAGACTACTTCCAACATACTATGACAACAATGAAAAAATCCGTAGATTAGTAGAAGACAATATCAAAGAAGTCCTTGGGATAGAATACCACTATGACAAAGGAACAAATGTTTTTTCTGCTGTAATTCCTGCATTATTGCCTAAAAAAGAGGCATCTAAACAGAGTGCTAAATGGATTAGAGCTTCTGTTCAATCAACTCTTAGAGATTTTATTGGTAAAAACGCTTTAAATCCTCTTGATGGAGAATTTTTTGCTATTTTTGAACATGTTTATTCTAGTGAAGGAAGAAAAATGCGAGACCATGATAACATTGAATTAAATGTCGTAATGGATTCTATAGCTTTATTCTTATTGCCTGATGATAGTCCGGCTTACCTAAGCCACTGTTATATCTCTAAAAGAGGGGAAAGAGACCAAACAAATGTTTATCTAGTTCCTAAAGAAGATTTTATCTCTTTTTATGCTTCTAAATTAAATTAAAACAGAAAAACAGAAAGGAGTGCCTGTAACTTTTATGACAGTCACAAAAGAAAAACGGCAAAAATCAAAATCAGATGAGCCAAAACGTAAAAAAAGCTACAGGAAAGAATTGATTAATTGTCAATTTAGAAAAGATACCTACGCTGAAAGAATCTTACTTGCCTTGGCAATGTCTGGTGAATACCCAGTTGAGTCATTAAGATATTTGCAAGACCATTACAAAGATGTTCCTACAGCACGACGACAAATCGGTGGAGTAGTAACAGCTTTAAAACGTGGCCGAGCAAAGAAACAGTATGACCCTGAATACAAGAAATACCGGGCAGGAGATGACACTTCGGATAGAACTCATAAAGATTTTGTTACACCTTACATTTCTGAGCGAACAATAGAAGATGGCAAAGCAAGAAAGACCAAGAAAACTCAGTTTAATCGTTTGGTTTTATTGCAACGTGGAACAACAGCACTCAAAGAACTTTATCCAGACTTCTATGATTTTTATATGTTTGCATCTGATAATGAAATTCACAGAACTGAGCCACGGACGATTCTTAGAATGATGAGACTTAGTGAAATTATGCAATGGATTTATCAGGCACATGTAAAAATTAAATTCTTGTTCTCAGAAAAGCCAGATATTAGAAGTTCTGAAATTAAGCCTTATACTCTTGCTGACAATGAATATTTGTTTTATACCTCGCGTGAAATTAAGCAGGCTTTTAGCCGAGAACACCTAAAAATTGACTTTACTCGTCTTCATGGAGCTATTGTTTCTAAAAGGGGTGTTATCCCGGTATTTCATACATATAAAGGCCTCATTCTATGGAAAACACAGGGAGAGCAAAAAGCTCAGGTGGTTATGAAGCGTTTGTTTTATCAATGGTTTGGAATTGAATCTCTAAATCCAGCTACAGGACAAGGAATTACAGATGCTATTTTCTTTGGTGTAGATTTTGAAGCTGCTAAAAAGATTACCAACTCCAAAAGCAAGAGAAAAACTAAAAGAGGAAATCTGGCAGAGCTTGATTTTGAGTTTATGTCTTTGAGTGAAACTTATCAGCGGATATTCTTTTTGCCTATGCAGGAATTGAAAACATCTCATATTAGTATGGCTTTAGCTATGAATGAAGATTTGAATAAAAGATTAATTCAAGTATATGGCCAAGGCCACCCAATGTTTAAACACATGCCTGATGCAACAAAAATTCCGGGTGGTGTCTATGCGGATTTGTATGCTGAAAAAGATGGTAAGAAATATGCAGGTATTTTCTCGCTAGATGGAGAGCTTCAGAAAATTAAAATGGCCCATCAAATGGCCTATATGAGACCTCATCTCACCTATGTGTTTTTTGCGACACCATCTCAGAAGAAGTATATAGATTCCATTTTCAAAAACAACAAGAAAATCAATTATCAAGTTAAAGTTGTGGATGAAAATAAAATAATGAAAATTTTAAATTTGAAGAAAGGCAGAGTTTAATTTGATGATTGATAAATTCTTAGAAAAATGTTGGGATTTATGGGAAGATAATCGAACTCTATTCTTCGTTTATACTGCCTTAGTCTTTCTATCTATTTTCCTATTAGGTGGAAGTATTGGCCTAATGATTAGAGGTGGAGAAGTTAATCAGTGGGGGCACGCAACTGGCGGATTTAATCCATTCAATATTCCTTATAATCTTTTTATGGGGTTTACGGATTTCTTGCCGATTAGCTTCTTCTTGATTTTACTATTTGGCGGTGTTGCTTGGTTTATACTAAGGCAATTCGCAGGCGATATAAACGAAGATGAGCGTGGATTTAAGTATTCTGTTAATGGTACTTATGGTACTGCCCGTATGTTAAGTGTTGAAGAGGCGCGTGAGTTCCTAGAATTTAATCCAGTAGAAGAACAACACGGAGCTATTCTTGGTTGGGATAGAGAAAGTGATGATACAGTTTCTTATGTTGATAAGCCTCAATATGAGGGCGATAAACGTATGTATGTAATTGGTGGCCCTCATGTTTTGATTATGGGTTCATCTGGTGCTCGTAAATCTCGTTCTTGGGCTATCCCTCGTATCTTACAGGCTATCCGCCGAGGGGAATCTTTAATTCTTACTGACCCAAAAGGTGAATTGTATGCTAAGACTAAAACATTGTTGGAAAAATACGGCTATGTTGTTAAGCAATTCAACCTTGTTAATAAAAACCTATCAGACCCTTGGGATGTATTGGGTGATGCCATTCCATCTGAAGAAGATATTATGTTCCGTGGCCGAGAGTTAATCTCTGACATGCAAGTATTTGCGAATATTATCATTTCCAATACTCGTAAAGATGGCCGAGCTGGACAGTTTGAAGATTTGGAATCAGCCTTTTTCCAAGCGGCTATTCTCTATGTTGCAACTGAATATCCAGAAAATCAACGTTCATTCCCAGATGTAGTACAATTTATGTTTAAACCATTTGGTGAAATGGAATCTTTTGATGATAAGACTTTGGCCGGATGTTTTAATATCTTGAAGAAAAAAGAAGAACATCTTCCAGAAGAAGACAAAAATCCAGCCATTGCTTTCTGGGGAAGTATTTATAACTCTTCTCCTAACTTGCGTGATAATGTCATCACTGGTATGAAGAACCGTCTAAGTAAAGTTCTTTCCAAAGACGTTCGCAGCATTTTAACAAAAGATGAAGATGGCATTGACATTCTTCTGCCCGGTAAGAGAAAATGTGCTTACTTTGTTATCATGTCTGACCAAGATGCAACATTCCGTTTCTTGGTGTCACTATTTTTCTCATTCTTCTTCTTAAAAATTATTGCTTATGCCGATACAGACTGTAATGGAGTTCTGCCAGTTCCAGTCCATCTCATCATGGATGAGTTTGCTAATATCGGAGCAATACCAGACTTTGCGAAGAAGATTGCAACTATCCGTTCTCGTGGTGTAAGTGTAAGTATTATTATTCAACAATATAAACAGTTAGAAACAGTCTACCCTACTGAGGGTCAAACGATTGCAGGTAACTGTGATATTCAGATTTTCCTTGGTGGTAATGACCCTGACACCTTGAAGTATGTATCGGCCAAGGCCGGAGAAGCAACCATTGCTGTACATACGAAATCTGGAAAAGTAAATGCGACAGGTATTAATTATCAGCCAACTTACAACGAATCTGATGCAGATGGTAAACGGATGGTAATGACACCAGACGAAGTGGGCCGAATGGATAATGATGACTGTTTGGTAATGCTAAAAGGTAAAAATGTTTTAAGGTTACAAAAGTTTGATTATTCTAAACATCAACTTGCTAAAGAAATGACAGATTTCCCTGTTTTGAATTATGTTCCTAATTGGCGCAAGAAAGACATTGTTAGAATGTATCTTCAAGGCAAGTATACCGAAGAACAAAAGGAACTTTTGCTTCACCCTAATTTCTCAGTTGGTAATGGAATTGAATTGTCAGATGATATTGAGCCTGTTTCAGAGGGACGGACAAATCAATTGATGGACTTGTTGCCTGAAAGAGAAAATTCAGGAGCGCCTATTCTAAATCAAAAAGGTATTGATTATCTCTTGAAACATGGCTTGTGTAATGAGAATGAAGCTAAATATCTAAAAGCCTTGATGTCTCACAAACAAAACTTGTTAGACCCAGAAGCTAACATGAATGAAAATCTATCTCAAGAAGACCAAGAACTTCTAAAAGAAACATTGACTGATGGTGATATGGAACATAACGGAGAAGAAGAGGTAAAAGTTGAAGTGAATTCAACACCCAAACCATCTTCAAGAAGAAGACGTAAAAAATCTTCTGCTCCTGCTTCAGTAACATCTACTTCCACTATTGCGACAGTTGTAGAGCAGGAAGAAGTTTCAAATGATGGTACATCAACTTCTCATTCCGACAATCTAGATGATGATGTTCCAGAAGAACAAGAAGAAAAAGTAAAAATTTCTACACCTTTTGTTTTTGGAGCTAGTGATGATAATAACAGTGAAGATGAAACTTATGACAAAACTTCGGCAATGTTGCAGCAAATGGAAGAATTAAGGATATTTGATGAAGACCAAGATGCTGAGAACTTCTTTGATGGAGAAGACGAAGAAAACTTAGAAAACAGTGTCAGAGACACTTTTGATGGTTTATTCTAGATGCAATCTAATTTTGTATCTAGAATGAATTATCATTAGTTCTATACAGTGTACATCCTCAAATTTACAACTAACAAATGTATGCCTAAATTTGACATTTCATAAAAATATAATACAATTATTATCGTAATAATTAATTGAAATAATTTTAAAAACCAAGGAGAAAAATATAATATGCCAAACACAAAGAAACAGACAGTTTTCGAACTACTGAAATCAAATTATGACCGAACAAATCGGGCAAATAATTTCAGAAAGAGAATGTTTATCAATTCAAAGGAATCAAAAGCTTTAGCAGAAACAGTAAATATTCCTAAATTTTTCACAGAAGTTATTCCGTTGAGTGAAAAAGAGGCTGAATCTGTATTTACTCATCAAGAAAATGGTGACTTGCGAGTTCGTGATGATTACATGAACTTAATTCTTGGCCATTATGAAGTTGAGCAATCTCTTAAAAAAGAAAGAATTATTGAGGGAGTTCTCAAATTCCAAAGCACGAAAAAAGGAACACCCGGCTTAGGATTTTATCACGGTGGTGTTGAAATTTTTGTGCCTTACCAAAACTTCTTAACTCCGGAAATGAGCCGAGAATTGGCTGAGATTCTAAAAGATACAGAACTTAACCAAAAAGAAATTGATGAATACCGACAATTGATTGCAACTCGTCTAGGTTCTAAAGTTAAGGTTATTGTTACTCATTATCTACCTGATAATCGCTTTGCTGTAGCTTCTCGTACAAAAGCCATGAAGAGAGAGCGTTATGAGGCCTTTATTGTTCCTGACCGGCAGATGCTCATTGTGGGTGGTGAAACAGTTCTAGCTCCAGCAGTGACAGAGGGCAATGTTATTCGTGCCAATGTTGTAAGTGTTATTAATTCTCATATCATTTGCGAATTTATGGGAGTTGAGTTTATGGTTTCTACCCAAGATTTGAATATGGGTTATCTATCTAATGCCCAAGACCGTTTCCAACCCGGCAATAAAGTTGATTTGCGTGTAACTGAAGTTAAAGTTAGCGAATATGCAACAGAAGAAGAGCCTGATGTTGAGCTTAAAGCAGTTGGACTGCAAGGACTTGATTACTTTGAAACACTTTCTAAGCTTTATAAAGCTGGCCTTGAAAAAGCTAGTGGATATGTGACAAATATCCATGATGGAAACATCTTTGTTCGTGTGGATATGAGTGACAAGTCGCCTGATGCAGACTTTAAACGTCACCGTTTGCGTGTCAATGACTATGTGGATGTCATCTGTAAATACCCTGAATTCCATAATCGTGCTATTCAAGTTGGTGATTTGGCAACTATTAAGATTACAGGTTTCAATGATGAAACTCGAAAAGGTTTCTTTGGTACTATCAACCGTACATGGGGCGGCGTTCAAAACAGTTAATAGCTAATGTAAGAAAGAGAGGTCTTCTCAATTGTTTGAAGAATTAAAAAAAGTTATCCTTGGCCTATGGGCCATCATCAAGGATTTATTCCAATACATTAAGACACTGGATTTCCAAGGTCTTCGGAAAGAATGGAATAAAATCCGCAAAAACAAAACAAATGATAGGACACAGTTAATCATTCTAACTATCATCAGCCTAATCTTTGTTTTGATTATGTTAGCTATCTTATGGCGGACATAAAAATAAAAAGATTTAATTTAAAATAAAAAAGAAAAAACCTTAGTTGAACTAAGGTCTTTTTTTATTTTCATATATATTTTTTAGAACTTCATCTTATTCAGCTTAAATTCATTACTAATTTGCAGGATTAATTCTGTTGAAGCTCCGGCCAACAGCATGAATGAGGTTGCTCCTAGAGAGCCTAAAACTACATGAAATTGTGTAGAAATAATTGTAGGAACAAGCAATACAAGCAAGATATAGAGTGAAGCAACTACTGTTAGCTTTTTGCGAGTATTCTTCAAGTATTGTACGGTAGCATATCCCGGATTAACATTCAGAACACAGGCTTCAGACTTCTGTAAATTCTCAGCAATTTCTTTAGGGTCAAACATGACCAAGGAATACAATTTATCCATTAAAATGATTAGGATTATCAGAATTAATGAGTATGAATAAACGTTACTTGGGGCAAACCAACCGGCAATACCCTCTAGAATTTTATTCCCTTTAAAAGCAAAGAAACCAGAAGCAAAAACAGCGGACAAGGCGGAGAGAATAGATTGTGCCAAGATAATAGGCATCATCCCACTCATGTTTACCTTGATAGGAAATACTGAGACTGAAGAAGCCTGAGTAAATCGGTTGTTTCCTCTTGCCAAGGTCTTTGAATAAATCAAAGGAATGTTAAAGTAAGAACTTTCTACAATAATAACAACCACAAAGATAATCAATACAAGAGCAAGTGAATAGAACCAAGTCTTGCTTTTGAAAATATCTTGTACAGAATTAGGAATTCGAGTAAGCACATTTGTAAGAATCAGAAGAGAAATACCGTTTCCATAAGCTTTTTCTGTAATGGTTTCCCCAATCCAAATAGCAATAGCTGTACCCATCATATGCCACAAAGCAGTTAAAGGAAAGGCGACATAAGGGCTGAACCCTTTCATCAAATTCAATTCACTTTGTTGGGCCATAGTAATCATCAATGATGAAAACAAGGAAATAGACACACCAAGGATAATTGTATACCTTTTGATAATTTTATTTCCATTTGGACTTCTGGAAATATCATAAAGTCCAGTAAACCAGTTCATCAAGAGCTGCATCACAATGGAGGCAGATACATAAGACGAAATACCTGTGGCCATCAAGGTCAAGTTCTGGAAGCTATCACCAGAAAAGAGAGATACCGTTCCAAATAAGTTGTTGTCAGCAATATATTTCAATGTCCTATGGCTAATAAAAGGCGTTGGTACATAGGACAAGGCCTGAAACAGAAATACCAGTCCGGCGGTCAAGGCAAGTTTTTTTAACATGTCTCGCCGGCTGCCTATCGTCACCATATCTTTTTTATGGGCGGTTTCTTTATTCTTGTTAAAAGATAATATTTTCTTTACATTATTTACCATTTAATCAACTCCAATCCTTTTCTAAAAGCTTCTTGCAGCACTGTACTGGATTGATGTTGGGAAACTGTGGCAATAATACCAAAAATCAAAGTACCAACAAACAATGTAATGAATTGATTAGGTTTAATCCAATCAATTTCCTTAAAGAAGATAAAGTATTCTTGAATAGGAACACCTTTACTTTTTGTTTTTTTACGCCGTTTGTTTTCTCCTGATTTTTCACTTTTTTTATTATTTTTAAATTTTAAAACACTTAAAAACTTTTTCACTTTTCATTCTCCGTATTTGATTTATTTGAGTTAGAGTTCAAAACATCAAGAATTGTTTCAAAGTCTTTCTCAGGAATTTTTTCAATAATGTTTTCTTGTTGTTTAAACCTAAATCCAGCATAGCTGCTCAAAGCATCAAACAACTTTTCTCCTGTTTTGTCTTCAACAAGAACATCAAGATTTCCTCGAATAAGGATAAAATCTTGCCAAAAATTATTTTGTCCAGAAGTTTCATTCAGACTGTTCAATGACAAATAGTAAAGATTATTACTTCTATCAAATACAATTAATGGACTATTGATATTTTCTTGAAACCCTAATTTTTTATTAAATTTTTCATTAGGATAAAAATTCTTTAAATCAATTCCCTTAACTCCATTTTTAGTCTTTTCATCATTGTCGGATTTAAAAACAAAAACAACACGGCTGACATCTTCATAAAACTCAACCAGCTTTGATTCTCTTATCTCTCCATCCATGAAGATGCTTAGAGGCAGACAGATGGATTGTCCAATGGCCATATATAAAGATTCAAGTTCCATGATAGTTTTTTTCACAAAAATAATTCCAAAAATTTTGGACTCTTTGTCTATAATATCAAAGCCTAATAAACATGGAGCTTCAACCCTTGTTGGCTGTCCATGAAAATACAGCTCAAATTCTATTTTTTTAGGCATATAGTTATATTCATCCTTTCTTGATTAATCTATATCTTTCACTTATCAATTATATCATAAATTATGGTTTTCTAGAAGCTTTTTCTTTTGATATGATGATTTGTAAAGATGATTTTTTTTGATATAATGAACTATGAAGAAAAACTCTAAAGGAGCATATATATAATGAAAAAATTATTGAAGCTTTTACCTGTTTTTGTTTTCCTGTTTTTCCTTGCAGGATGTGGAACTCAAAAATATGAATTAGCTATAGCTGAATCTGGTGCAATTAGCATGGAAGCCAGCATCACAAGGTCTGATGTTTCCAACACTCTTTTCTCTGATTATGGAATCTCAGAAGACCAAATCAGTGAAAAAGTAGAAGAGGAATTCAAGTATTACGAGAAAAAAGGCTTTAAGACAGAATACAAATCAGATGTCATTAAAATCTCAAAAGACTACAAAAATGCTGATGAATTCAACAAAGAAATCCAGCAGATGGTTAAAGACAAACGAATTGGACTAAACATCCAACTGCAAAAAGGCAGTAATTTCCTAGTTCAAAATAAATATACTTTAACCGGACGATTAAATTATTTCATTCCTAAACCTTTTATGGACAAAGTGGAAAAAGCCAAAAAAGAAGAGGGTGGCCTTAAAAATCTAGAAGATTATTCTAAAACAATTGGAAAAGAAAATGTTTCTTTGAATGTCTATTATCCCAAAGGTGCAACAGTGAAATACATGGAAACAGCATCTGAATCTGATAATTATGTTTCTTTCTTTTCAACCAGCAATGGCCTTGTGGAAGACCAAGAAGATAATGTGGGTATGACAATTGAATTTATGAATGTCATGATGATTGTCATTATTGTTGTTGTGCTTCTTGTTATTGGTGGTGTGATTGCCTTTATTCTGATTAAGAAACGTCAGGCTGAAGAAGAATATGACGAAGATGATGAAGATTATTATGATGAAGACTATGATGATGAATATGAGGAGGACGAAGAATGAACTCGGCATATCAAGAATTAAGACGTGAAAATTATCAGTTTGAATCTCAGCACATCATCATGTTAATTAAGTTTTTTGTTGGAATTACTTTTTTGTTTCTGGGCATTTTATGTTATGTCTTTTCTCAAAGAGCATCTGGCTTTAATACAAATAGTGAAACTGGAACAATCAAAACAGAAAATTTGGCAGAATATCACTTTGCTGAAGAAAACACTTTAGGGCAGACAGCTATTAATGACAACTTTGTTGCATTGAGCAAGGGGAAATTGGCCCTGACTTATTCTAATCATGATACGGCAGCAGAAACTTCCCGTATTGCTCTTTTTGATGAGAGCCTGAATAAAATTGACTTTAAAGATTTTAAAGGCACTATTAGCAATCTAGTAGGCATTGATACAGGATGGTTGTTCTTATTGAAACAAGGCAAATCAACAAGCCTATATCATTATGCTGCAAACGGAAAATTAGACAATCTAACTTCAAATGTTTTTGGTGGTGATAAATCTGTAAATTCATTTATTGTTAAAGGAGATGCAGTTTATTTCACAACTGATAAAGGGTTGTATAAATATAGTGCAGGCTCTATTGTAAATCTCAGTAAAGAATCAAAATTATCCATTATTGGATTGTTAAATGATGAAATACTCGTATCAGGTTCTGGCGGACAAATTTATTCAGTAATTAACGCAAGATTAGAACTTAAATACGAAAATAACGAGATTATTAAGCCATTTATTTCAGATAATGTTTTATATCACTATACAAAGCAATCTGGAAGTTATAATCTCATTAATACTGAAACTAAAGAAACTGTTTATACAGAATCAGATGTATATCGTGCGTCTGTCATAGCTGGACACACTTTTGTAAATCAGCAAGTGTTTAGTTTGAATAATACTTTATATGAAGTAACTAATATTGATGAAATTAATCCTTTGTGGCCGGAAGGTCAGGCTCAATCCTAAAATAAAAATCAAACAACAAAAAAGAACAGGTTAAATTAATTGATAACCTGCTCTTTTTTTATTTCTTATTCTTCATCTTCACGGATGCCAAAGATTTCCCCAGTTTTCTTATCAAAGTCTACATTGTTTTCTGTTAGATACTTCATAATAGTTGTATCTTTAACTCCAATTTTCACAGAGGCCTCGTCAACTGTAGTAATGCGCTTATTACGAATTGCGTGCAGCAATTGGAAAATGCGCTCATCTTTCCCCATAGCTTTGGCAAAGCCCATATTCCGAGAATCATTTTTAGAGATTGCCCGGCGGCTTTCTTCTTCTAAACGTTTATATTCTCTAATTTCATCTTGTGTCATTCCTTTGAATTGCCCTTGAATAACACTAGGGTCAAAGGTTTTTTCAACTTCGCCTGTAAAAGGCTTTTTACTTACAAACTTGCTAAAATCATATCCCATAATTATATCTAAAACTCCTTTAAATTAACGTAATTTCTTTTTGTCCAAACTCTGCTTCTAGTACGGGCGCACTTTCAGGATTGGCAATCTTTTCTTTCACTAATTCTACGATTTTTTCGTACAATTCTTTATTTTTAAGCATAAGTCCTACACGGTCTGTTTGACCTGATTGTACAGTTCCCAAAACATCACCTGCCCCTCTAAGCTTCATGTCTTCTTCAGCAATAACAAATCCATCAGTAGTTGATGTAAGGATTTTTGCTTTTTCATCATCTTCTTTGGTATTAAGTACAAAGTACCCCTCATGGTCTCCCCGGCCCACGCGCCCTCTCAATTGGTGAGCTTGTGCTAGGCCGAACAACTCAGAGTTCATCAAAACCATAACTGTTGCATTAGGCACATTAACACCAACTTCAACAATTGTGGTAGAAATCAAAACTTGAATTTTGTTTTCTTTAAAATCCTTTAAAATCTCTTCGATTTTCTTTTTAGACATTTTAGCATCAATCTGACCGATAGATACACCAGTTCCCTTAAAGGCCTTTTCATAGGTAGCCAATACATCTTTAACTGAGCGAGCTTTCTTAGTCTCGTCTTCGTCCTTATCATCAATCTTAGGACAAACGATATAAGCTTGCCTACCCTTTTTAGCCTCTCTCAAAATCAATTTTTGAATTTGAGCATCAGACGAAACAATCTTAGAATAAACAGGTTTTCGATTGGCCGGCTTATCCTTAATTTCAATCAGCTTCATATTATCTCCAAACATAGTCTGTAGAGTTGTTCGAGGAATAGGTGTGGCCGACAATGAAACAACATGAGGACTATTCCCTTTTTCAGTCAATAAGGCCCTTTGCTCAGTTCCAAACCGGTGTTGCTCATCAACAATAACCAATCCTAAATTATTGAATTGAACAGATTCACTGATTAAGGCATTAGTTCCCAGTATATATTTATACCGGCCGGAAGCAATGCCATCTAAGGCCTCATTTCTTTCCTTGACTTTCATGTTGGAGCGAAGTAGACAGACCTCATCACCAAAGAATTTTTTAAGGTCATGATAGTGCTGTTCAGCTAGTACAGTAGTCGGGGCCATTAGGCAGGCCTGATACCCAGATTCAACAGCAGCGTTCATCACACAAACGGCAACAATAGTCTTACCAGCTCCAACGTCAGCCTGAACTAAAGTATTCATAGTCTTATCTGTTAAACTGTCAGATACAATTTCGTTGATAGCTTGTTGTTGCCCATTGGTGAGTTGATACGGAAGAGACTGTATTAACTGATTCATCTTATTTGTGTTGTTGAAATGAATGATGTTATTGTTATTGCTTACAACTTTATGCTTTTCAATGTGGTAGGCCGTTTCAAAAAGATTATCAAAGTGAATTCTTTTTGTGCCGAACTCTATATCCCTAAAATCACTAGGGAAATGAACTCGGCGGACGGCTTCTGGCCTATTTAACAAATTAAAGCGAGCAAGGTCTTCTGGCATCAAATACTCTTCTGACCTTAATCGTTCTCGAATAGAAACATTTCTCAACTCATTCAAGTATTCATGTGTCATTTTTCTTATTTTTCTATAAACAGGCTTAATGACTGAATTACCTTGAATATCAATAGAGAAATCTTCTACACTGATACTTCTGCCCCATTCAGGGTCTATGCTGACTTTCCCATAGAAGAAAATCCTAGAAGAACTTTCTCTATATTTATTAAATAAGAATTTTAAATTCTTCCGGCCAAAAAATAAGGCTGAGAACTTGCCGCCATGGTCATCTAAGAGATGAACAGAAATACCATTGCCGGATTTATGCTCTATGACAGAAATGGGAGTACCAATAATACATTGTTTTTCTTTATCTTTCAGCTCATGAGCTAAAACTGGATGCCGGCGGTCTTCATAGCGCTTAGGCAGATAGGAAAGAACATCATAGATATTTTCAATCCCTGCTGCTAAAAGCTTATTGAGTTGACTTTGAGCAATTTCTTCTGGCATTTCTTTATTCATGGCCGTGTTATAACTGGTATTCTTGTAAGTAATGTTATTAACATGAGATACAAAATCAATATCAGATTGCTCTTTTGATGTTTCTGGTATTTCTTGAATAACAATACCATCACTCTTATTCATTTCTTGCTGAGTGGCAATATACTCCACCATCAACTGAGGTGTCTTTTGTCCTTGCCATTCATTGATACCAAGATAGCCAATAACAGTCATATTCTCTGAGCCGGGGATGTTTTCAGCAACATTATTGAAATACATACACTGCAAATTCTTTTCTCCATCTGTAATAGAGAATCGAACATGTTCGCCTGATTTTGTATTCTGGACATAACGAATAGAAACATTTCTAAAGGCAAATAGAGGTTTAGGGTTAGCTTCACCAAAAGGCTGCAACAATTCAAATTGATTAATGTAGTTCAAGTTGATGTCACGAACACGCGCCTCTAAATCGTATCTGATTTTCTTAACCAAAATATTTTCAGGGATGTGTTTGGCAAGGGCAAACAATTCTTGCTTCAAGGGATTGTAATTTTCTAAGGTTAAAGAAAATCCGGCAGCAGCTCCATGTCCACCCATCTTTTCAAATCTATTTCTAGTGTGATTTAACATCTTAAAGACATTAACACACTCAATAGACCGAGCCGAGCCATGAAGATGACCTTCCTCATTTTCTGAGCAAACCAACACAGGCTTATAATACCTATCCATTAACTTAGAAGCAACAATACCAACAACACCTTTATGCCAATTAAGACCTTTAGCTACAATGATATTTTCTTTATACTCACCACTTTGCTCTAACTGTCTAACAGCTTCATCAAAGATATGAGACTGAATTTCTTTTCGAGTCTCATTTGTAGTATTCAAGTCATTCGCTCTTTGCTTAATAGCTTCTTCGTTATCAGTTAAATAACCATATGTGAGCAATTCAACAGTCTTGAAAGAATGTTTTAATCGGCCTTCGGCATTCATTCGAGGGCCAATACCAAAACCAATATTTTCTGATATAGCTTTTTGATAATCTAGGCCAGCTACATCAAACAAAGCCTTAACACCTTTATTAGGGTTGTTTCTTAGTTTGTTCAGGCCGTGATAAACAATGGCTCTATTTTCTTCAATCAAGGGCATTACGTCAGCAATTGTACCAATAGCTGCTAAATCAATAAACTCATAAGCGCCATCATCACCTAACAATATGCGAGACAATTGATAAGCAAGACCTGCTCCACACATCTCTCTAAAATAGAATGTTTCGCCCTCTTGTTTAGGGTCAATGACAACACACTCTGGGAACAGGGCTTTGTCAGCAGGCGGCTCATGGTGGTCTACAACAAAAACATCAAGGCCGTTGTCTGATGCGTACTTCAGGTCATCTTTTGATGTAATACCACAGTCAACAGTAATTAACATTTTTGCTCCACGGTCAATAATGGTCTGAACAGCGTTTCTATTGACACCATATCCCTCGGTCATTCTGTCAGGAATATATACCTTAACTTTAATTCCTAGCTTCTTTAGGGTCAAAAATATAATGGAAGATGAAGTACAGCCATCCACATCATAATCTCCATAAATATATACCAGAGGTTTGGATGTGTCTTGGGCTACTCTTTTAATTGCATCTGCCAATTTTGTAATATTTAAGATGTTTTTAGGGTTGCTTAATTTAGGGTTAAAGAAGTGGTCTAAAAGATTATCTCCTAAATCATTCTTTTCCAAGAAGTCAACAACATCAGGGTGAAGATTGTATTTATCAATCATTCCCTGAGAAATAGTAGTCTTTTTTGTCTTTGGAACAATTTCTACTTTAGGCATACTCATACTCATACTCATCCTTTCTCTTTCTTTTTCATTTTAATCAAATAAATTCTGTCTCTATTATATCATAAAAATACATAGCTTACCAAAAAATATTTATGGCAAAACAAAAAGGGCCTATCCTAAAATAGACCCTCCCACAAATTTAAAAAGTAAGAAAAAACATTAAAATCAATAATTTTAAAAAAATAAAAAATTATTAATAGTTTTCACACAGTAATCAAAGGAGATTACATTATTGATTATATTATATTTTTTTCCAAAAGTCAAATAAAACTATTATTTAATTCAGTAAAGAAAATTTCTAACAAACTCTAAAAACAAACCATATCCAGCAACACTGGAATATTCAAGATTTTCTTGAATGGCTGTTTTTCTTCTTTCGATTTCTTTTTTAGGAAGAATGTTTCCGATATAATTTGTATTTAATTCTTCAATTTGAAATTCAGAAATCAATTCAGCCGTTTTATATCTGCTGCTTAATTTAATGAATTTATCTTCATTTTGGTTTGCCCAAAGAACAAGTTCAGTTTCACTTACATGGTTTTTGACATTCTTTTTAGGTTCAAATCCATCACGCTTTTTCAACCGTTTCATTCGGACATCATCAGGAACATCTAAATACATCATATAGGCCTGTAAAAAATCAGCGCAATAATTTAGTTCATTTATAAAACGAGCATCACTAACTACAAAAATCAAGCGTTCTTTTTCTTTCTTGTATTTTGCATCAAGCTCTTCAATGCGTTGGCCTAATTTTTCAATCCAATATGAATCTTTTTGTTTTCTTCTAACCTGAGTTCCCCAGTATTGAAGAATTTCACGATAGCCTTTAGGTTTTGATTGATTAATTAAGAAATCTTTCTTCTTCAAACCTTTAGGAATGGCAAAAATAAGAGAAACCGTTGTAGTGGCCTGTTCTTCATTGATGTCATATTCATCCATCAAAATTTTGCCCCAATCATCCATTGAATAATCAAGATTGGATTGAATACGTATTTTATCATAGAGGGAATAAACTTCTTCTTTTAGAGCACCTGCAAAAGAAATAATGATACCGGTTGGATTAGATTCATCATTCAATCTCATTTCATTGACAAAACCTTTTCCTTTAAAACGGTAGAGTCTATCATGGCCTCTATTCATTTCTTCTTGAACTGCCTCTGCCAAATATTGAGCAGAGGTGTCCTTGCCAGAGCCTTGTTTGCCAAAGAAAGCAAAAACAACAGGAGGTTTCCCTTTAAAGTTTAATTTTGTTGTAGATAATTTCATATCTTCCGTTTTCTCCTATATATAAAGTTTACTGCAATTTCCAAGTTGCCAAACCAAAGTAATTTTTGATTTTCTGTGGAGCAGAATCATTTTTGTAAATTTTTGTAAGTTTTGCCTGAACTACAAATCGTCCTTGTTCGGCTGTTTGATAACATGTGAGTAATGTTGTGATAGGACTTCCGGCATTGAGAGCTTCTTCATCTTCCACTAATTGAACATTTTCAGCACCAACATGTTCTGCTCTATAGATTTCATACTCATATACATCACCTGCATCAGTCAGATAAACTTTCATTCCGGCCTGAGCCTTAAGCAGCGGAGTAAAAAGATAGATGCCATTGCCACCATTTACATAATGACTAGCCAAAGCATAGTTCCCTTGCCCCATTTGCTGACCAAGTTTCATAGTGCCAGCACCGGCAAGCAAATTGTATTCTGTCACACCCTCATAAATTGGGATATTAATACCCAAGTCAGGAACAGCAATGCCACCAGTTCTAGGCAATGATTGAATAACATCTTCAGATAATGAATTAACAGAATTAAGATTCACGGCATTAATATTAGAGTAGTCATAATCAACACCCAAATCTTTCAATGCCTTGTTATCATCTTTGGCATCATCAATTTTTTTCTTTAACTTATCTACATCATCTTTCTTCAAATTCTTTTTGTAAGAATCCTGAGAGTATTCAGCTTTTTTGCCTGCAAAATAATCTGTTACAAATGGTTTAAGTAAAAAGAATAGTCCAACACAGATTAAACAAATAGACAAAGCTTTAATTAAAATATTTTTCATGAATGTTTCCTCTTATTAAATTATTTAATTCATTTCATTATATCAAAAAAGACCGGCCGAAGCCAATCTTTTTCTTTTTACATTCAATATAAATTAATTAATCAATCAATCAAAACTACCATAGAAGTTCTGAACAAATTGAACTCCATATTTTGTTTCCACAACAGAAACAGTAGTATAGTTGTAATTAGGGTTTTCAATAGCCTTTCTATGACCACTAGAATTCAACCATCTTTCAACAGCTCCTTTAGCTGTTTCTTGTGGATTACTGTAATCTCGGCCAGAGCTTTGTTGAATATTCTCGCCCAGATAAGAAACACTAGGCCCAAAGAATTCATCTAATTGCTGCCTTGTTGGTGTTTCATGCTCAAAATGATAAAGCATTTGTTCAGCTCGTTCATTTGTTTTTGCTTGATAAGAAGCATCAGATACACCGGAAAGAGGTTTTAATCCAATTGATACTCTATGTTTATTTACTTCTTTAAAGATTTCGTTAGCTATATCCTGACGATAACGATAAGGAAGTTTTTTATCAGAATAACGAGTTTCGTAACTATCAGTTTCTTCATCATAACCATCCGTAAATCCTTGTGGATATTTAGAAGCATCTGCTAAACGCCATCCCTCTTTAACTCCAAGAATAGCTTCTTTAACAATTTCCTTGTCATTCTCAGATAAAACTTTCCATCCAACAATTCTATAAGCGCCCAGATAATCAATTCTCTTACCCCTAAAGCCTAAAGAAGACAAATCTGTAGGTTCTTGATTATTTTTAGTTAATAAATTATATGTTTTGTTTGGATTTTCTGGTTCACGAACAATATATTTAGTTGTTTTTTGTGTGGGTTTAACTTGGGAATTCTGACTTGCCAGAGGTTTAACAGGAGCAGTGACAGCATTTAAAACTCTAGTTTCAACATAAACAGGATGAACATTTATATTGTTTTTAACACTTCCTAATTCATCTACTTTATCCCAACCTCTAAATTCTTTATTTTTAAGATTAGGAAGATTTTCAGGCAGGGTAACAGGTTTACCGTGTTCAACTTCTTGTGAGGAAATGACATTGTTATCGGCATCATAGAATTTAACAGTATAGGTGTTGATTTTATAAATAGGGTAAAGGGTAATATCTTTATCTACTTTTAAATCAGAAACATCAACCGTTTGACCTTGCTCATCCTGATACCCAATAATAGAATACCCACTCTTCTTGAATTGCTCATTATTAGGCTGATATGTTTGAAGATAAGTTTTAGTTGTGTTTTCTAGAACAGTTTGTGTTTCAGGGTCTTTGACAGTGACGTTGAATTCTTTTAATTTGTAAATTCCTTTGGGTACATCACCGGTTAAATCCCAGCTTTCAAAGTTATAACCTTGAATTTCTTCTGGAGTTTCGCTTGATGACAATTCTTTAATAAAATGACCATTCACATCAACCGCCTGAATAACAGGTTTTACAATTTTTTCTTCTTTTTCGGGAAGTTTTTGATAGTAACCACGGATTTGAATGTCGTTTGAGATGTTGTTTCCATCATTAGACCAACCATTAAAGGTATAACCCTCTTTTTCTGGCACAACAGGTTCTACAGCATTTTCTCCATGTAAGACAGATTGAGTATAGAATAGTTCATTATCAAGATAATAAGATACTTGATGTTTTTTCTTTTCATATCGTGGAAAAACATTTGTGTCAGAGGTGATATGACTTAAATCATCAGAACTCCAACCGACAAAGTTATATCCCTCTTTTTGTGGAGCTTTAGGGATTTGAACTCCTTTGCCATCTTTCACAATGCGTTGTTGCAAGATAGTTGTTTGGTCAGCGTCATAGAAAGTGACTAGATGGGTGGTTTCTTTGGTATAAATAGCTTTAACATCTGTATCTTCTTTAAAGTCTTTTAATGAATGACTCCAGCCTGAGAAAATTTTACCATCAATACTAGGAACACTAGGAAGTGTATTAGAATCTATAGATGTTCCATATTTAATTCTTTGAACAAATAGTAATTGATTATCTTCACTAAAGAACTGAATAAGGACTGTCTTGTCAGCAAACTTAGGCCTAAAGATAACTTGTCCATTGCCTGATTCTGATTCCCAGCCAATCATGGTCTTCCCCTCTGGTGGTGTAACATAATCAAAAGCTTTTAAAAGGTCTGGTTTCGCATCTTGATTTAAAGTTTCTTCATGAACAATATTGTCATTGGCATCTTTAAAAACTGCCTGATAGGTTTTTTCTTGTTCTTTAGGAGCATCTTCGTAAATAGCCTTGATGGTCATATTTTGTTTAATATTGTCAAAATTAGCACTCCAACGAACAAAGACTTTCCCATCTTTTTCCTTTGCAATATCAGGTTCAATAGCAGCCTTGCCCTCTTCGACGGCCTGATTATTAACGACTTGTCCATCACCATCTAAGAATGTAACCCGGTAGGTATTAATTACAACAGGAGCTTCAGCTTTTTTAGTTCCTCTCCGAACAATAGCAGGCCTTGGTGTTTGAATATAATCAACTTTAGATTCGACAATTTCTTCTTTTCCACCAGAAGACTGTCTGATAGTTTCCTTATAAACGGTGTAGCCATTCTCGCCTTTTTTCTCTACAATTGGTTCAGCATCAATGGACATAGTGTCATCATTAATGTACTGTGTTTCAAAGTCTTTGAAGTCTTTCTTGACCGTTCTTTCAATAAAGTTGTAAGAAACTTTAGGCTTTGTACCCTTAAGAATAACAGGCGCTACAGGTTGTTTTTGTTTAACTAAAACACCGTTCTGGTCATAGTAATCAATGCCGTTTTTACCTTTAGAGACTTCTTTAGTGTTACCTTCTTCTAAAGTGTCATCTTCTAGAACAACTGGCTCACCAAACGGAACTTCTTTTTCAACAAGCTCAGACTTCTTAATTTTTTCATCAGACAATTTTACCGTTGTTTGCTTAGGAACTAAGACTACACGGTTTTCCATGTCTTTATCTTTAAGAGTGGGAGCGAAGACATTTTTATCTTCACGAACTTTAACATCAACAAGATTGTCTTGTTTTACCTTTTCTTGTTTGTTTTCTGTGGCAATTTCAGAAATAACTTCTGGGCTTTTATCAGCAGCTTTTGGTTCATCAGACAATTTTGTTTGGTCTGTAATTGTCTTTAATTCTCCTTGTTTTTTCTGTTCTTGCTTGTTGTTTTTATTTATAGAACTATTTTTTTTAGAATTTTCAGCAATAGACTTTTCTTGCTTTGGTGACAAAATAGGTTTGGCACTGTTTGCTGCATCTTCTGCCAAAACATTGGTAGGCTCATCTGGTGTTTTAGGTGATTCCGGAAGTTTTTTGTCCTGCTCAGGATTTGCTGCAAACTCTGTATTTTGAGAATTTTTTCCATTAATTTTTTCTTTGTTCGCGTCTTCCTCTTGTATCTTAGGTTTTTCCTGTGTTGCTAAGATAGTTGCAGCACTAAGACCAGTGGCAGCGCCAGCTCCAACCAAATATTTTTTACTTAAATTAAAACGTTTCATCTTAATTTTCTCCTTTTTCTATATATAATTAATCAACTATTTTTTATAGCTCAAAAAATATTATATCAGTCAAAAGAAAAAAGAAAAGCCTTTTCACAAAAGACTTTTAAATTTTTGTATATTTCAATGGAAACAATGAACGCTAGCAGAAGGATTTGAACCTTCTTCCTTACAATCCTAACTATATTACATTCTAACCTAATTTCATTGTAAATATTGTGTTTTCCCTGACATAAACTATACTAGCATCTCTATTACCATCATAAAACTTACCTTACTCATAACCAATCGTGAAAATTATCTCATGTAACACACACAATGTCAACACCAAATATTAAAATTTTATAGGTTTTTATTTTCTTTTTATTCGTGGTATAATGAGATATATCAATAAAAGATATAGAAAGGAAATAAGATTTTGAAAAAAATCCGCTTACTATTGATTACCAAGTTACAACAGTTGCTACAAGAAAAAGAGGAAGTCTCAGAACTAACAATAAATCAAAATCAAGAAGATATTTTTCATGATTTTGAATTAGATTCTGCTGAGTTAGCTAAAAAAGTTGATTCAGCGAATGTGATTCTACTTCTTTTTTCAAAAAGTAATCTCAGATTACTAGAAAAAGATTTGTTATCTAAAGGATTAATCTCTTCCTTATATCGTTTCACCAAGAGAAGTTTTATGGAAAATTCTCTCTGGTCAATCCACAATGGATTTTCTCAACAATAAATTAGAATAGGAGTCAAATTCAATTGTATAAAAGCAATAAAGATAATTTAATTTATATTAATCTCATCAGCACAGTTCTTAGCGAAAGGACAATGCCCCTAGTTGAAAAGTTCGGCCGAGATATTTTAAAAACATTAAAAGGCAAGCTCTACACAGGCCGAGCAGACATTGTGAGTCAGTTCCGTTTAGGGTATATGCTCCTAGAGGATATTACCCCATCTACAGCAATCTGGGAATCCAAGAAATTCAAGAAAAACACCGAAATACTACAAGACAAAACAGGAATTGATTTGCCGTCTTATAAAACTATCAAGGCCTTGCAAGTTATGTTGTTTGAGGGCCTTCACAATAATGAACTCAATGTTATTCAATACAATAAGAGATTGAATTCTATGATTCGTGATTGTGTTCAAATTTGTTCTAAACAAGGTGATGTTCAAGTAATGTTGCCATATTCAGAAGAACATGATTTCTATGGCCAACCTTACTCAGAAATTGTTCGTCTCTTTAAAGGCTATGTAAATGTTTTTAATGAAGAGGGAGCTTCAATAGAGCTGCTTACTGTTAATATTGATGGTCTTTTGAAAGATGAAGATTAATAAAATAAAAAAACATCTCTAAATTAAATTAGAGGTGTTTTTCTGTTAATGATATGTTGTTGAGACAAAAATTCCAGAACAACGTCAGTGTCATAGATTTCTTGTTGTTTGTTACCATCAAATGCTGAACAGTAATCATCAACACAAAGGATGCCATAATCTAAAATAACAAATTTGTGATTCTTGTCTAGGCCAACATTGTTAGCAGCTATGTCAATAGTGACATCATCTTCAAAGTCTTCTAAGAATTTCATCTGAGGATGATTGTTGAAGCGTTCTTCAAGGTATTGACTGTCATTCCTGTATAATTTTGCCAGAAAGTCGTTAGATAAAAGTGTTTCAGGAATTGTTTCCCGAACAGATTTGACAAATTCTTCAAAGAAATTACCGCACCAATCCCAAGCGTGAAGTAGAGATTCAAGACCTGCCAGTCTTTCAGAAATAATAATTTTATTATCCTCAGAATGACTAAGAATTGTAGCAATAGGAACATTGGTTTTTCTTGCTCCTTTATAAACCTTGATTTCATTTTCGTTTTGAGTGAGGTGTTTATCAAACAAATTCAGCTTAATTACACAATCGGGTGCATCAGGCGATACTAAGACCACTCTGGAAATTCCCTCTCCAATTACTTGAAAGCCATAATGATGTTTCAAAAATTCCACTAATTGTTTTGCATGTAAAACAACCATAACTTCATTTTCTCCCTTTTTCTAAAATAATTTAATTTTAAATTTTAAAATAAATAAATACACATCTTATTATAACTAATTATTGATTAATTTGTTTTTAGATAAAAAGAAAAAACATATAGTATTATTCAAAATGAAATAATATTATATGTTTTATGTTAGGTTTATTACTTTGATTTATTGTTGCTTTTGATAAAGTTCTGACAAATCAAAGATATATTTGATAACACTTTGGTAAACCTTATAATCATATTCTCCATTAGGAGAATCAAATACTCCGTCTTCCTTCATTTTTTCAATTTTGCTCTGAAAAGCACTTAGAGATGAAAAAGTTTTTCCAATTCCGTTCACAAAGATTTGAGGTTCAACCCAATACTGAAGAACTTCATTTTGATTCTGTGAGAGTTTGACTTGGCACTGAATGACCGTGAAGCCTTCTAAGTTTGCCGTCAATACATTTTTCATGGACATGTGCCTAAAGTCAGCATTTTTCCAACTAACATTTCGGAATATCGCTCCCTGAAGGTTTGTATCATTCAAATCAACACAATAAAATGAAGCGTCATCAAAGATAGTTTTTTCAAATACCGTATTATTAAAATTCATATAACAAAGAGCAGCGCTCTTAAGATTAGCTCCCTTGAAGTTTGTTTCAAAGAAAACAGCATTTGAAAAATCAGCACCAAAAAATGATGCGTTATGAAGATTGGTGTTAGAAAAATTTGCATGGTGGAAACGGGCACGACTGAAGTTTGCCTTAAAAAAGTATGCCAAATAAAAGTCAAGATTAGAAAAATCAAGATTAGAAAAGTCCGCGCAACTAAAGTTTGCATAACTAAAGTCATACTCATCAAATGGAGTTTTTCTAACTGCTTCAGTTGTTGGACGTAAACGACGACCTTTTGGTTTAGGCATGTTTTTGTAATTCAGCCATTCCTCATGTAGTCGCAATGCTCTACGGATAGTGCTAGGTTTGATTTTTGTGATTTTAGACATAACTTTATGTCTCCTTTCATTAATAAAAAATAACATTTTTTGTAAAATAAACTCTTACGAATATTATTATAAAACACTAACGCTCTAAAATCCTATAATTTCATACTCTTGCCCCTACTTTAAAATAAAGATATAATAGATATAACATTCCTGTGGCCGTTTGAGCAGGCCTCCTTCACACCTTGGGATTTTTATTTCAAGATGCTTGCTCTGGATAATAGCCTAGAATGTTATATATTTTGTCTATCTTCTTACAAGGATGGACAAGGACAGTATCTGTGATGCACATGTCTCAAACTTTTGTATTATTGATTGTTTGAAGTGTTTAATTTTAAGAACCATGTGCGGAAACAATATTATTGTAAGTGTTGACCCGCACTCGGCATTTATGAGTCTATATTGTTATTGGTCTTTTTCACATCAATTTAAAACAAGTGATAAAATTAGAGCGGTCAACACAGGTGTTGTCTATTGCAAAAGGACGCAAGAGGAGTTTGGTTTCCATGTGGCTTCCGGAAAAACCGGAGATTGGAAATCAGCTCCTTTTGTGGTATTCTAGAATAGAACAAATAAGTTATTAAAATTTCATTTTAAAGGAGAAAAAGGCATGTTGGAATTTATTGCTATCCTTAGTATGATTATTGACCACATAGGATTTTTGTGGGGTATATTGGTATTTCGGATTATAGGCCGGCTGGCCATGCCTATCTTTATATTCAATTTAGCTAAAGGAACGTTATTAACAAAAGATTATCCAAAATACTTATTTCGGCTTTGGTTGTTTGGTGTGTTAAGTGAATATCCATTCCTAGCAATTATTAACACTAGTTTTAATGTAACTGACTTTAAGATTTTTGAATTAAACATTGTTTTATTGATGGCTGTATTGGCAAGTATTACTTATTTCATTTTGTTTATATCAGAAAAAATTAAAGATGAAGAGAAAGGTGGCCGGCTTAAAGATGTCCTCTATATCACTACTGTAATTATTGCTTTTATTTGCCACATTAAAGGCTGGAATATCTTTGAGTACCAATTCATAGGAACTTTATTATTCTTTGTATTTAGAATGGCCTTTGAAGCCCAAATTCTTGGTATTGATACGGATTTTTATCTAAAGTTAGATGGAGATTATACGAAGAAACACAAAGAAAATTCTGTTTACAAAATGCGCGTGATTACTGTGTTTTTTGCCCTTTATTTTGTAATCTTTAGACTATTTATTCCTGAATGGAATATTCAAATCTTTAGTATATTTGGGGTTGTACTTCTGTTTTTAGTTTCTATGAAAAGAATCAGGTTTAAAAAGAATTTCTTGAATTATTGGCTGTATTTAATTTACCCACTTCAATTTCTAGTTTTACTGGCTATTTATCTTTTCACAAAATGCTAAAATAAGTTATAATAGTAATTGTAATGTTAAATCTGAAATAATCTAAAACCAAAAATCAGGAGAAAATTATTATGAAAGATTTTTATGTGTACACACTGATGCAGCGCAAACGTGATTATAGTTTCAAGGGTGACTGGGTTCAGGCCCGGCCAATCTTTGACTCCTATCTATTAACAGGTGCTAAAAAACTGCCTAATCAAATCAGCATCATCAGCAAAGACCAAATAGGAAAGGTACAAACTATTCCACAAGGTATGTTTGTTGTATTGAGAGATTGTGATATGGACAAAGCCTTATCTCTCATCCGCTCTAAAATCTTAGAAAACATAGGTCAGGTGCAAAATCAAGCAGAATGTCAGCTAGGCATCTTACAATCCCAACTAGAACCTATCAATACACTCATGGCCTAAGGCTTGAGTGTTTTTCTTTTTTTAAAAATCAAACATTAAACTGTTAAAATATTGCAAGTTTTTGATTTTTGGTGTATAATATGAACAGTCAATTAATTTGATATGAAATAAAGTAAGGAGATTATAAAGTATGACTGACAAAACACTGTATGCAGCTATTGTCGGAGATATTATTAGTTCCAAGAAAATCCCCAATCGACAAGAAGCTCAAAAAGAACTTCAAAGCGTCCTAAATAAAATAAACTCAAAATACAAAGAGGCTATTGCCTCTAAATTCACTATTGTCCGAGGAGATGACTTCCAAGGCCTTATCAAAGAAGATTTTGTTCATCTAGTTCCTGAAATAATTGATAGAATTTCTTTTCAATTCAATTATCACTTGCGGTTTGGAACGGCTTTAGGAACGATAGGTTCAGACCTCAATGCCCAGCAATGTATTGGGATGTTTGGCGAAGCTTTCTTTTTTGCGGAATTAGCTATAGATGCTGCCAAACAAAAGAAAAAGAACGACTATGGACTTAATGTAGTCCAATATGATTTAGCCTATACACCCTATCACGCGCCCGTCAATGCCCTAAACGCATCAAGTGCATTTATTGCAAGTATGTGGACAACTGGACAACGTGAAATCCTAGAAATTCTGTTAGAGAATGATATTTATGATGAAGATTTTTCTCAGATTGAACTAGCAAAATTACTCAATAAAGATTCAGGAAACATCAATCGCCGGGTAAAATCATCAGGCATCAAGATTTACTTAAGAAACAAAAAAGAGATTGGAAAACTACTAAAACTAGCAGCACAAGAGTTAAAAGGAGAACGTAAATAATGAATACAGAAAATAATCAAAATTCCATCCTTAATGACAAGGACATCCAGAATGATGCAAAGTATCAAAGCGAAGAAAATATCTCTAAAATTCAAGAAGAAATTTTCTTTATGACCAAGAAAAAACAAAGAGAATTAGGTGAAAATTACAAAGAACATGTAATTCATTCAAAATCAGCTTATGAATATTTGGCAGCCTTTCTACAAAAGGATGAAAATATCAATGCTAAATCTTTAACAACTAAACGTTTTGTTGATGCTCTTAGTGTTTTTCAAGAAATTAATCAACAAGAAATGGAAGAGATTATGGACTATCATCAACAGTTAGACCTAGAAGAATCTCTTGGTTCTCTCTTGATTTTCATTAGTGGATTGTTTATCTTTTATTCTAATTTAGGAATTAATTCTTGGGGAATTCTTGTTTTTATGGTTGTTTTAGGATTAGGAAATCTTTTTACTAAGCATTATTTTCATCACAATGTTCGCAAGAAGCTTGGATTTGAGTACAAATTATCTACTGTAGATGAAAGCATCATCAAAAAAGAATTGGATAGAGTTCTTACAGAAAATAAAAAATTCATTAATACTCTCTTTGAAAACACTCTTGCTCCAATTAAGGAAGTAAAAACATTTAAAGTCACTGTCATGATGAAGCATGGCTCTAAGGTATTTAATGAAGTGCCACAAGAAGAATTAAAAGAATTTCTTGCATCTTATCCAGTTTTTCGTCATCTTCGTGTTTTTGCAGATAAATTTAAGGTTGTGAATGATGATGAACATGTTCCTAATCAAATTTTTGATGAAGATAATAATGAATACAAATTTAACAAGTGTGAAATTTTCCTAGATGCTGCAAAAATGACAGCTCTTTATGATATGCTTGAACCAGAAATCGTTTCTGTTTCAAATGTTGTTGATGCTGAGAAAAATATTGATAAAAAAGAAGACATTAAGGAGTGATTGAGAATATGTCTAAAAAAACAAAAGAATTACGACTAGAGGTTAATATTATTGTTACTATGGCCTTGATTGCTGGACTTGTCGCTGTATGGTGTACCTTTTATTATGTGTACCATATTTACCCAACGCAAACTTACCATGTATTTCCTTTAGTGACGATTGCTCCTGCTTTTTTATCAAATTGCTTATTTCTTGCTTGTTTATTTTCTTATATTGTTCGTAGAATTCAGTTATCAAAACAATATCAAAAAGATGATTTAGCAGAACAACTGTATCAAGCCAAAGAACAGCAAAACCAAGAAAGAGCATTGGTTACTGAGATGTTGAATCAATACAACTTGCAAGCACAAGAAAAAGACATGCTTCATGTTGTGGCACACCCCACTTGGAATCCTGTTGAAGGCCGGCGTATTTTCCTTGCTCCTACTTATGGAGATAAACATTATGTGGCTTCTGGTATGAATGATGATAATTCACTAGAAGATAATTCAAGTGGTGATAACAAAGAGGGTGAGGATGGCAAAGACGAAAAAATCTAAAGAATTCAATAAGGAGACAAAAGTTTGTAAGGCTTATTCTTGTAAGGGAATTATTCACTGTGGAGTTACGAATAAAGGTATTATTTCAGGCTCTACTTCGTCTTCTATAGAACTTTGGTTAAATAATGCAAAATGTCCTATTTGTGGCGGATATTTGGATATTCTGCCCTTTTAGCTAAAACAACGGAGGTAAAATCATGACTACTACCCAAAATAATAAAACAAAATTAACAATGAAGAAGTTAGCTTATCATGTATTGAAAGTGGCCAAAGAAAATAAGCTGCCCCATACTCGGTTGAACTTATTTCTAACTATGTACTTCAGTCTCAAAAAGGCAAAAGATGACAGTCTTATTCCTATTGAGACATTGAAATCTATGTATGATGAGCCGTTTGAATTATGGCCTATCAATCCTATTGTGTATTCCTTGTATCGTAGATATATGGTTGCCGGGCAAAACGATAAAAACATTGTAGAGCGTGGTGCAAGGCGCGTGGTTGAGCTAGATGTCTTGAATCCTGTTATTATTGAATTGCTTTCTACAGATGTCTACGAGCTGTCAGAGCGATACACTCAACAACCTTTTTATCTAAATAACCGGCGAACAATTGGCCGAGCTATTGGTGATGTCACTATCAAATTGGAAGATATTTAATTTTCACTAAAATAAAACAAAAAAAGACTAGAATATTTTTCTAATCTTTTTTATTTTACTTTGAAGAAGTTGAGCTATTGATTTGACTCAGCGGCAGATTTCACGGATTCAAACATGGTGTCTGCAATGTATTTTAGATAGTTGATTCTCTCTTCAATTTTAGAAAAAAGGACAACATCTAAGAAGTATGACATGATAAAATACATTCCCAATACAACACCTGCACCAAATGCAAACATATTGAGTGAGTATGTTTTAAACACAATGATGATGCCTAAAATAGCTGCACCAAGTAGTGCTCCTTTGGCCATCATACAAAACTTATTCAGCTTTGTAGCTTCTTCAAGAAGCTCCTCTTTTGCAGTCTGTGCCATATTGATAGCATCTAAAGTAACTTTTTTGTTCATTTCCCTGAACCCTTCCTATAAAAAATAATTAATTGTAAAATTCTTTTTACATCTAATATTATAACTAAAAATGAAATAAAAACACCTTACTTTGTGAGTAAGGTGAATTGTAAGAAAAAAGATTTCTAAAAGGCAGCTAATCCATAAGATTTGTTGCTTTTAATAGAATAATGGCTTATGTGTGATGCCACAATAATGACACTTACCTAGAAAACGGCACATCCATAAGACTTACTGTTATTCTTCTTTTATTATATCTTGTTTCAACGTGTTTGTCAAAGAAAAAAAGAGTATTATTTGGTTTACTAAAACAATACTCTTTTTCTTTTAGAGATTCATTTCTCCTTATAGTTAAATAGACCATTCAGAGATGTCTTCTGAGAAATCTTCACCAAAACATCAATATCTTTCTTCAGCTCCTGCAATTGCTCAACGGTCAATGCCTGATTGTTGAAGAAATTCCAGTTATAATACAAACGTTCAAAATCTTTTTGAATTTCTGTATTCTGCAAATTTTTGCCTTTGTTCAAGAAAATACTTAATTTAGGAGTACGCTCACAATTTTTATCAAAACAATCATAGTTATAATCGTATTTGATAGAAAGATGTAGAAAATCACCTGATTCAGAATTATAAGAAAGTGTCTTTTTGAATTTTCTTCGACTTCCAGCAAATCCTTGTTTTTCAAGAATAATATCAAAAACATTGTACTTGTTTATTGAACCTAACAAGTCAATGTCTCCGCCTCTCATCAGGTAATCAAAGTTGATTCCCACTAGTTCTTTGATTAATTCGTCAGAAACATTGGGCTGCCTGATTTTTAGTAAACGACTATTCGTTTTGATAGGCTTTGATGTTATTTGTGTTTTTCTTTCTTTGCGACGTAAGTAAAGAAAATGTTTTTGTAGTGATGGATTATTTTTAAGACCGGAAGGTCTTTTTACTTTAACGATAGATGCCATAATAGACTCCTCATTTCTTTTTTATTTTATATTTTTCAAATATATTGTAATAATATTTTCACTTACTATTATACATCTATCTCTTTATTTTAAAACTAAAATAAAACAAAAAACACTAGAAAATTACCTAATCTAGTGTTTAATTTAATAGAAATAACTTTATGCAGCAACATCACTTTTCACTGTATCAAATACAGGCAAAATGCCACACTCCACAAGAGCGAAGTTAATTGCCATTTGGCGAGAGATACTAATTTCTTCATCAGAATCTTTCAAGGCCATGATTTTCTTTTCTGACATCATGCCAGACTCCATTAGAAAATTATCTAATTTCTCTCCTTGGTATGAAATGCCGCCATTTTTAGTGGCATCATCCATCAATTCTGTTTGCAAAGCTTCTTTCCATGTCATTTGACATCTCCTTTTTGTTTAAAAATAATATTTGATTGTAAAATAACTATTTACAAAATATATTATAATGGATGAATAATTGAAGAAACAAAAAAGACTGGTAAAACCAATCTTTTATTCACAGCTTTAAACTAACAGACTTCGCTAAGTTTTTTAATACTGTTAGGTCGGAAGCCTGAAATATTTCCAATTCCTAGATTTTCAGGAACTTGAATAACTGGAAGCATTTTGAATCCCAATTCATTTTTAACATAATCTAAGAATTCTGGGTATTCATCAAGGTTTATTTCTTGATATTCTACTCCACTGGCATCTAAGTGTCGCTTGCTCATTTTACATTGAACACAATTGTTTTTTGAGAAAACAATAATGTTGCTTGAGTTGCGAAAGTTTTCCACAGTTAAGCTTAAATCTTTCATTTTGTGTACCTTTTGTTTCTACTTGATTTTTCTAAAGTAAAAACCCTTTCTTTTTTTCAAAATATATTATATTGTAAAATAATCTTTTACAAATAATAGTATAATTGAAGATGAATTGATTATAATATCTCATGTAAACATTTGTATTTTACAAAATTATATTTAAAACAGGAGGTCATAAAATATGACAGAAACTAATACAAACTTTGTTAAAGCACAAAAACTGTATGAAGAAATTGAAAAAATTGTTTTAGATTCAGGCTGTGACTTTTTGACTTTAAAGAAACTGACTTCGTCAACATCTAGAATTTCAGGTAATTGGACATATGGAATTCAAATTTCATCTCCATTTTCTTCCTATCAACACAGGGATAATCTTCGTATTCACCGTATTTGGAGAACTGAAGACTCTATAATTAATGGTGTAAAAAGATATGTGAATGGAATGAAAGAAGAATTTGATTTCATCAAACCCTATCTGGATTATTTTTCAGATGATTATTTGGTTATTTCAGATGGTTCAAAAGCTCAATTTGGAAAATTATCAAATGTTAAAGTAACATTTGAGAACAAAAAGACTGGGCGTAAATATCTGTTTTCAGAGATAAAGGAGAACAAACTCAATCTATTTGAAAAGAGTTATAGTCTTAGTCGGATTGGTGAGATTAAGCCAAGAGCAGATGTGAAAATGAGTCGAAACCCAGAGTTTTTGATTCAACTTAAACATTTTGAAGAGATTCCAGAATTTGAAAAATTGAAACATTTGATGCAAGAAGAATCTTTTGTAGACACTAAAGATTATTTTGTCTTTTAGTGTTGCAGCTCAATTAAAAACAAAAAGAAGTTTATGTTTATTTATTAAACTTCTTTTTTATTTTTTTGTGATATAATATTCTCTGTTAAAATAAATTAAAATAATTAGAAAACAGGAGAAAAAATATGACAAATTTCATCCTTGGAATTTTTGCAAAGCGCTCAAAATTAGTTGATAAAAAAGATATGAGAGATATTGCAGGAAGCACTATACAATTAATATCTTTGATTTTATTAGTTCTTAATCATATCTTTTTAGATGGAGAGCCTTTTAAAACTCTGAGCGGCTTATTGCTCTTAGTAGTTATAATTCTTTTTGTCTATTCTGTATTCATCCAATTCAAAAAATTATCAACTATTCCAGATGCTACAATTATTGATTTTGAAAGACCAGAAAGCCTTACAGTGCTAGAAGAAGGTAATCTAACTTCTATTAATGTTGGTGGTATGGAAGTTATGAAAAATTATTCTTTGAATGACAAAGAGGTAAAAACCATTAAACAATCTCTTCAAGTGAAAAACATTGGTATTTTATTCAAGACTTTGAGCTTTGATTTAGAATATAAAACTCGAAATTTTATTGTAGAACATAAATTAATCTTCAAAGACGGATTGACTGAAGGAATCCTAAACAATTCATCTTCACATTCAAATGTTCATGTAAAAATTACTCAGGTTGAATTTGATAACAATGCTCACCCTGTGACTATCAATATGTGCAACCAAACTTATCAAACTGAACTTCCATATATGTTAGTTCATATTGAATACAGTAAGTCATAAATAAAACATAAAAAACATAAAAGCCTCTTTCAGAGGTTTTTTCTTATAGCTAAAATATCGCAAATGTGATATAATGGATTTATAAAACAAATTTTACCAATAGGAGAAAACAGGAAATGTTAAACAATATAAAGAAAAAACTAGAGACATTAATTCTAAAAACTCTGTATGTACTATATATGTTCCCATTTTACACAATCAATTTTTTATTTAGGATTAAAGAGGCTGATTTACTTTTTTCAGTTGTTGCTTTTTTCAGACTTATAACATCAGTTTGTTTGAGTGTAGCATTTTGGATTTATAATAATGCAAAGGATGGGAATGCTTTTGTATTTGTTGTTTTACTAATTTTGTTTCTAATTTCATTAGTAGCCAGCGTCATTGATGGTGCTACTTTGGCAGCCATGAAAGAATCTAAAGAAAAATTTGAAGAAGTATTTCCAGTAAAATCAGAGCATTATCTTGTTGACTATAGTACAAGAAAAGAACTTGACATTACCAACAATAACAACATTGAAATCTTTATAAATTCATGTAAAGTTGGGAAAAGAAGTCAATTCAAGCACTTCCCTGAATTTATTCAAATGATGTTAGAAAACAAAAAAGAAAACCCATATCAAAAAAATATTAAACTTAGTTTTTTACATAGGGCCACAAATACTTTTGATGCGCCAGATACTCAAAATGTTTGCCTAAGATTTTTATTTGATGTATTAGATGATAACACTTTTAGAATGTTAGGACTGCTAGAAAACAAAAATCAAGAATTAATATATTTGAAAAGAAAGATTTTAGAAGAACTTGAATTTGAATTTGTATCTCTAAATACATATAAAGGTATTCAATCTGGGAAATTTTTCGGTGTAAAAATTAAGGAAGAAAGAACTTTTATTGATGCGGAAATTAGAATTTTTGAGTCAGAATCTAAAACACTTCAAAAGGTGCTAGAAAAAATTGAAGTTGAAAAAGAAATAAAAACACTAAAAACAAAACTAAATCTAATTGTAGATACAGATACAAAGGAGAAATAACACTATGGCATTAAAATCATTTATTATCAATAACTCAAATAAATTTTTCGCCAAAACTCATGATGCTAAAGAATTGGAACAGTGGATGGAAAAAGCTTCCGATAAACTTTTTCTAGCAGCGCTTGGATTTTGGGTTTTGGCAGGCATATCTTATAACATAGAATTTTTTGTTTTTAAAGCAAATCCGATTTCAAACGTTTCCGGCTTTTGTTCTTTTCTAATTCTGGGTATTTTCCTATTTGTTTTATCCGTAACATTTGATTATTATAAGGATTTTGTGAAAAATGTTAAGCCAACGATTCTGAAAAAATCAAAAATCTTAATTTGGAAAGAAATTTATCCAAACCAAAAAGACATTGATGTCTGGGTTCGAACTTTTATTCCTTCATCTGAATCATCAACTTTAGACTTAATGACAGAAATTAAAGTTGGAGAAGATTATTCATATAAAGATTATAAAGAAGATGATAAGTATGATTTTGATTTCCTATACCATGCTTTTAATTCAGACTTGTTTGATAAAACAATTAGAAACTCAGTTTTTATTACACTACAAAAGAATGTTAATGGAAAAAATGTTACTATTCCGCTTGAATTCTTAGGTAAATTAAAACTTAATGACCATTTCGAAACAGAGTACATTATTAATCCTGACGATACTATAAAAAACCTAACAGAGTTTATGAGATTAGATAGGCTGTACTTTGGAAAAGTTAGAGGAGAAATTTTATCTAACGTATTACTTTCTATTTCTAAACTCGAAATTGGCCGTCAATACATTGATTGCAGTTTCTTTGGCTATAAATTTGAAGATGTGGCTTATATTGCAAAAATAACAATAAATGCAAAATCTAATGAAAAGTTGCAAAATAGTAAAATCGTAGAAATAGTTAAAAATTCAGCAGGAAAGGAACGAGAATCTAATAAAGCTTTAAAAGAAGCTAAAGACGATATGTCTGAATTTATTAAAACACTATTCTAAGGCAACCTGTTTCTTTAGTCACAAATTTACAGATGCTACTTATGTTTGAACTAAATCAGAACTTGTTATAAGAAGAAAGGTGTAGTATATCAATGTTAAAAAAGATAGGAAAATTTCTTTATGAAAAAGAGATGTTTGAAATTCGGTCTATTGTCGAATATTTACATTTTAAAGTGGTTTCAGTTTTTTCAGTTATTCCTTGGTTTATTATTATTTTGGATAAAAGGAACTCCGCCTTTTACCCTATGAATTCAAAAGAAAAATTTTGGGATTATTTTGCTCTTCTGCTCTTTTTCTTGATTATTAATATGATTTTTTATATTATTGTAGGTCACATCACACTAAAATATATTGAAAAAATCAAAACGCAGCCTAAAAAAGAAAGCGAAACATCATGGAAAAAGATTTGGGAAAACAATCAAGATATTGATGTTGAGCTTAGATTAGAGGATGTCAATAATGATAATTACCCTTATACTCAGGTAGGTAAAGTGTTTGGCTATTCGTTTTGTAACTCTTTGTTGAGTTCATTAGCGAAATCCGGTGCTTTTATTCGTTCCTATCATGATGTTTGGGTTGAGAATATGATGTTTTTTAAAAATGGTCAGAAAAAAATATTCAGTTATGAATTATATGGAAAAGAAACAAAAAAACTACCACTTTGTTTAGATATAGAAATTCCTGATTTCATAAAAAAGAAAAATTTATCATCAGATGAATTTTTGAAAAGTTGTAAAGAATTACTTTCTTTTAAAATTGCCTCTTTAGAATTAGGAAAAACAACCCTTGAATCTAATATTCTTGGTTATGTTGTTCAGTCTGAACATTATGAACTAAGAGGAGTTCTTAGAGTGTTTGAAAAAGATGATAAAGCAAAAGAAGATTTATTAACTTTACAAGAACAATTTAAAGACCAAAACCAAACATTGTTAGAATTAACTGAGTTTGAACAAAGTATTAAAGATTAATCTAAAAACACCATAGATTTAATTAAAAAAATAAAGTTCAAAACTCGACAATAAAATACCGTTATTCACTAAAGAAAACGGTATTTTTTATTGACATTATCGTATAAAAGTGATAGAATAATACATGTAGTAAGGGATAGCAAAACAACCAAGCGATTTGCCTCCCATCCTACAACTTTATTCATTATAATCTCCCAAAAATCTAGGAAGCCACAATCATGGTTTCCTTAATGGAAGGATGGCTGAGTAGGCTGAAAGCGGCTGATTACTAATCTGCTAACTGGTTGTCCGGTTCGGGGGTTCGAATCCCTCTCCTTCCTTTGATATAGATAAAATGTCTTGTCACCAATAAAAAATGTAATGTAGTTTCAGCCAATTTTCGGTTGTTCTTAGAGATTGGTCAATTTCTTTGGGGAAAGAATTGATTAATTAAAATCAAAATTTATGTTAGAAGAACAATCTTGTGCAATAGTTTGATGAAGCGCTACGGGAAACCAATGAGGATGAAATCTTTTTCTTAAAAATTTCAAGATGCTGGCTCATTACTCATATTTGTTATTGTTTTCATTTAGCCATAGACCTCCTTATAATTGTAAAAAAGTGAATCAGGAAAAGGTGGCAAGACATCTATATACTAAGAAGGCCTACAAAAGGGGCTTTTTTAGTTTTCTTTTATAATATTTCTTGTAAGATTTCATTTTACAAAATAATATTTTTATAATTGGAGGAAATAACTATGGAAGTTATTGTAAAGACAACTGTTGTGCACAAGATGGATATTCAAGATGTTGAGGCTTTTAAAGCTTATATAGCGGAAGAAAATTCCCACCAAAAAGATTTGCCTACCTTGGTTTCTGTTTTCGCTAAATCTTCCAAAGAATATGTCAAAGGAGAAACAAAGGTTTATTTAGATGAAGAAGATTTTGAAGAAGAGAATAAACAAGTAATTCTCAAAACAGAAAACAAATCTTCTTCTGATGATGCAGTATCATCTATTGTTATCATTGAGCCTGACGGATATAACCAAGTCTCTTTATTAGTCTCTCAAAAAAATAATAAACTTGTTATACAAAGTTTAGAAGCGGATTCTCTGAAAAATTCAGAACCTATTATCATTCACTTAAAAAAGAAAGAGGTGGAATAATGAAACAAGCTGACAAAGAGAGACAACTGCAAGAGATTGAACAAGCCTTGTTTCGATTCAATAGGTTATTGATTGATTTACAACCAGAAAAACATCATCACACAATTGCTGCACTGAAAGATAATCAAGAGGTGGCTGAGATGTTAGAGGCAGGAACGCCAATGTATACATTAGAAGCCAAGGAATTCATTAAAGATGTAAACAACATCTGGAGTGAATTTTATCCATCTTAACTTTTATCAAACAAAACTCTAGTACATCCTAGAGTTTTTCTTTTTGTTTGTTATTGCAGCTTTATATCTTATATGATATAATTTAATTAATAAATAAAACAACAAGGAGAAAAACAATCAATGCCTAAAAAAATCAATCTTGCAGACTTTGTTTCCAAACACAGAAAGAAACATAATCTAACGCAGCGTCAGTTAGCTGAAAAAGCTGGCGTTCCTCAATGCACTATTGGCCGCATTGAAACAGGTAAGACAGAACCGTCTATAAACATGCTAGAGAAAATTGCTTCAGCAACCAATTGTGTTCTAAAAGTTTCATTCGAAGAAAAATAACGTCTGCTCTACACATCAATAAGAACATTTCAAAACAAAAACCATTGACAAAAGTAAACATACCTGATATAATATAGGTATAGTTATTTGATAAGGCTCGTCAAACACTTAGTACCAAAATGTATGAGATTGAAAGTTTGTTCTAAAGGTTGCTACCAACAACTCATTTAGAAAAGTAAAAACTGAAAGTTTCTGCAAGAGCTACAAATCCCACACAATGAGATGTGGAACACAATGGCAGAAAATATCTTATTGAAAGAAAAGAGGGCACTCCTACCAAGTGCTCTCTTTAAATTTGTTCAACTGATTAAAACTAATTATTTCCAAGGAGATTTTTTATGTCTGATAATACTCACTCACTCACTCACTCACTCACTCACTCACTCACTCACTCACTCACTCACT